>CABFOD010000196.1_pt1 | contig 15009 bp, 17 predicted proteins | sample 3521941 | NCBI WGS metagenome assembly CABFOD01 (sample SAMEA5312449, study PRJEB27640) | indoor metagenome | biome: indoor environment; feature: uncontrolled; material: polymer tiles stone | place: Germany | collected 2014-07-07
TCAATGGAAGGTTTAGAACATGATCATGATACGTATGTTATTCCACACGTACATGAAATGTTATCTCCACTTGTTTCAGTTGTTACATTACAACTTATTTCTTATTACGCAGCATTACACAGAGGTTGTGACGTAGATAAACCACGTAACTTAGCTAAATCAGTTACAGTTGAATAATTAATATAGAAAATCAGAGGCTGGGACAATTAATTTGTCCCGGCTTTTTTCATTATTATGTTTAAATTGAGCATTCACATTGAAAAATATACGCTAGGGGGGTATAGTTATATTTAAAGAGAGGACGTGAAGTTATGAGTGAGTTTTTACATGAACATACAGTAACACCAAGAACTAAAGAAGAGAAAGATAAAGTTATAAATAGACTTAAGCGTATTGAAGGTCAAGTTAGAGGAATTCAAAATATGGTTGAAGAAGATAGATATTGTGTTGATATTCTTGTACAAATTAGTGCCATTCAATCTGCATTAAAAAATGTAGGATTTGCTGTTACTGAACGTCATATTAAACATTGCGTTACAGATGCTATTCAAAACGGAGAAGGTGAAGAAACAATTGATGAATTGATGAGTGTACTTAAGCAATTTTCTAAGTAAGGAGGTCAACTAAATGAATGAAGACAAACAAGTTACTATTGGCGTAACAGGTATGACATGTGCTGCATGTTCAAGTAGAATTGAGAAAGTCTTAAACAGAATGGACGGCGTAGAAGCACAAGTGAATTTATCTACTGAAAAGGCTTCTATTAAGTTTAATGATGATTCAACTCAATTATCTGATGTAACGAAAAAAATAGAAAATTTAGGCTATGGTGTTTTGACTGAAAAATTAGATTTAGATGTTTATGGTATGACATGTGCTGCATGTTCAAGCCGTATTGAAAAAGTTTTAAATCGTCAACAAGGGATTGAAACTGCAACTGTAAACTTAACAACTGAACAAGCGAGTGTTGAATATAATCCAGAGTTAATCGATGAAAAGTCAATTATTGATAAAATTAAAAATATTGGCTATGATGCAGAGTCTAAAAATGATTCAAAAGACAAAAAGACATATAAAGAAAATGAAGTTAAACAAATGAAAATAAAACTTATTGTTTCAGCTATTTTGTCATTACCGCTTATATTAACGATGTTTGTTCATTTATTTAATCTTCCAGTGCCACAAATTTTAATGAATCCATGGTTCCAATTTGTATTAGCAACACCTGTTCAATTTATAATTGGTTGGCAATTTTATGTTGGAGCATATAAGAACTTAAAAAATGGTGGTGCAAACATGGATGTACTTGTTGCATTAGGGACAAGTGCAGCATATTTTTATAGCTTATATGAAGCGATAAAAACAATTGGTAGACCAGATTATATGCCTCATTTATATTTTGAAACAAGTGCGGTATTAATCACTTTAATATTATTTGGAAAATATTTAGAAAAACGTGCTAAAAGCCAAACGACAAATGCATTATCTTCACTATTAAGTTTGCAAGCTAAAGAAGCAAGAGTAATACGAAATAATGAGGAAATCATGATACCAATAGAGAATGTAGCTGTTGGTGATATTTTAAGCATTAAACCAGGCGAAAAGATACCTGTAGACGGTATTATTCAAAAAGGGAGAACGGCTATTGATGAATCTATGATAACTGGTGAATCTATACCAGTTGAAAAGTCAATAAACGAAGAAGTTATAGGTTCTACAATTAATAAAAATGGTTTAATTAATATGAAAGCAACAAAAGTAGGAAAAGATACTGCGTTGGCATCTATCGTTAAAGTTGTCGAAGAAGCTCAAGGTTCTAAAGCACCTATTCAAAGGTTAGCAGATGTTATTTCAGGTTACTTTGTTCCAATAGTTGTAGGTATAGCTATTTTAACATTCTTAATTTGGATTACTTTAGTTGATGCTGGTCAATTTGAAAATGCACTCGTTGCGGCAATTGCTGTTCTTGTTATTGCTTGCCCTTGTGCTTTAGGATTAGCAACACCAACATCCATAATGGTAGGAACAGGAAAAGCTGCAGAAAGCGGCATACTATTTAAAGGTGGAGAGCATTTAGAACGCACACACCAATTAAATGCAATCGTATTGGATAAGACTGGAACAATTACAAAAGGTAAACCAGAAGTAACAGATTTTACAGGAGATATTGAGACATTGAAATTATTAGCTAGTGCTGAAAAAGGATCAGAGCATCCATTAGCTGAAGCCATAGTGGCGTATACAACTGAGCAAGATATAACACTAGCAGATGTAGAAGATTTTGATGCAATCCCTGGATACGGTATACGGGCATTAATAAATAGTGAGAATGTATTAGTAGGTAATAGAAAATTGATGTCACAAAACGGCATTGACACAAATATATTTGATGAAGATTTATCTAAATTAGAAACTGAAGGTAAGACAGCTATGCTAGTGGCAGTAGGTGGCGTTTTTAAAGGTATTGTTGCTGTAGCTGACACAATTAAAGAGAATGCACCTGAAGCTATTAAAATGTTACAAGATGAAGGTCTAGAGGTTATAATGCTAACTGGTGATAATGAGAGAACAGCTCAAGCAATAGCGAAACAAGTAGGTATTCATAATGTTATATCTGAAGTATTACCAGAAGAAAAAGCAGACAAAATAAAAGCCATTCAAAATACAGGTAAAAAAGTAGCGATGGTAGGAGATGGTGTTAATGATGCACCAGCACTAGCTATAGCAGATATAGGTATTGCAATAGGTACAGGAACTGAAGTGGCAATAGAAGCAGCTGATGTAACGATTTTAGGTGGAGAATTATTGCTCATTCCAAAAGCGATTAAGATTAGCCATGCTACAATTAAGAATATTAAACAAAATTTATTTTGGGCATTTGGTTACAATACAGCTGGCATACCGATAGCTGCATTAGGTCTCTTAGCTCCATGGGTTGCAGGTGCAGCAATGGCATTAAGTTCTGTAAGTGTTGTGTCGAACGCGCTAAGATTAAAAAAAGTTAAATTATAATAAAACTGGATCCAAAATAAAACTGAAAAATATTCATTCTTAAGTCTGACTCTTATTATGATTGTTTTATTATATAATTAAGTTAAGTATTATTTTTGAAGGTTTATGTTATAGCTTGAAAAGGTATTTATATAAAGATGATAACTTAAAGGAGCAAATTAATGGAGAGTTGGATTACAAGTATCATGGAGCAATTTGGTTATTTGGGTATAGCCTTATTAATATTATTAGAAAATGTTTTTCCTCCTATTCCGTCAGAAGTAATTTTGACGTTTGGAGGATTTATGACAACTAAATCAGAATTAACAATAGTAGGTGTGGTTATTGCCTCTACTATAGGATCAGTTTTTGGAGCTGTTATTTTATATTGGATTGGTCGTATACTTAACGTTGATAGACTCGAAAGAATTATTGAAAAGTGGGGCAAGTATTTAAGATTAACGAAAGAAGATGTAAGAAAAGCTGATGCATGGTTCGATAAGTATGGTCCATGGACGGTGTTCTTCTGCAGATTTATTCCACTTATTAGAAGTTTGATTTCTATCCCAGCTGGTATGAGTGGTATGAATCAATGGTTGTTCTTATTATTAACGACTTTAGGTACACTTATTTGGAATTTAATACTAGTTATAGTTGGTGCTAAAGTTGGAGATAATTGGCATCAAATAGTTAACTATATGGATGTTTATTCAAACTTTATGTATGCGATTATTGCTATTGGAATCATTGTATTTATTATCTGGTTTGTTAAACGTAAGAAAGCTTAATAAATTGAAATGTTGTAGGTGAAGTAATGATATCATTATGTAAGTTTTTAACGGAAAGACATTATGAATTGTTATCTTTAGCTGATGACAATCAACAAGCGATTAATGATTATACTTTAAGAGGTAAAGTTTACATTTATGAGGAACAAGGTCAAACAATCGGTATTGTAGTGGGATTGTTAACGAGACCAAATACTTTGGAATTAGTTAATTTAGCTGTTGATCCTCAATTTCAAAACAAAGGGATTGGTCGTCAATTAATTGAACATATTATAACAGTCGGTAAAGAATTAGACTGTCATACTATAACTGTAGGTACCGGAAATTCTGGTATTGGTCAATTAAAACTTTATCAACAAGCTGGTTTTAGAATGAAATCTATAGATATTGATTATTTCATTAAATATTATAAAGATCCTATTTTTGAGAATGGCATACAATGTAAAGACATGGTAAGACTTGAATTAGAGATATAAAAGAACTGTTCATAGACGGACTTACTGATGAGTATGACGTTTATGGGCATTTTTTTAAACATATTAGTATACTTTTTATAGTATATAAAGTATACTAATATTATTGATAAAGAAAATAGAAGAGGTGTTATATATGTTTCATGGTAAAGATGCAACATTAGTTAAAGGTATCACGTTAAATGTTACAGATTTAGAGAAAATGACAGTATTTTATGACAATATAATTGGATTAACAATAAGAACTAAGAATGAAACAGAAACAGTATTTGAAATAGGTGATTCAGGACATACGATTACTTTGAAATTATTAGAAGATGGAAGAAAACCTAGTATAAGAGAAGCGGGTTTATTTCATATTGCAATATTACTACCTACAACAGCAGATTTAGCAGATTTCTTAATTCATGCTTCAAGATTAAATGTTCAGTTAGGGGCTGGTGACCATATAGTGTCTGAAGCACTATATTTAAATGATCCAGATGGAAATGGTATAGAAATATATCGTGATCGTGATGCACGTAACTGGGAATGGAACGATGGCAATGTTGCAATGGATACACATGAGGTGAATGCAGAAGCGCTAGTTGAACAAGCTTCAAATGAAGGTTGGAATGGAATGCCTGCTGATGCAAAAATTGGACATTTACATTTAAAAACAAATGATATTGAAGCGTCTAAAGAATTTTATTTAAATACTTTAGGTTTAAAAGCAGTAGTAGATAATTTTCCAAATGCTTTGTTTATGTCTACTAAAAATTATCACCATCATATTGCGATTAATACTTGGCAATCAAATCAAAAAAGAGAAGAATCAGACAATAGTTATGGTTTAGCAAATATAGTGGTACAAATGCCAAATGCAGAAAGCAAGATTCTAACTTCACCGGATGGTTTACGATTCGAAATAAACCCTGAAATACAATAAATTATAAATTACCTTCTGATCCAATCATCTTTAATATACTTAAACTTTCATGTACAATTAGTGAATATTATGAAAACAGTAAATTAAAGGGGATGTAAATATGCTTCTTGATTTGAAACATATTAACTGGATACGTGAAGGTAAATACATACTAAAAGATATTTCTTGGGAAATAGTTGATGGAGAGCATTGGGTATTGTACGGATTAAATGGAGCAGGAAAATCCACAATACTTGATATTATTAATGCGTATACAGCGCCTTCTTCAGGTGAATTTGAAATATTAGATATGAAACAAGGTGAACTTGGATATTCAGCTGATGGTATTAGAAAGCAAATTGGTTATGTTTCTCAATCTTTATTTAAGAAAATGAGAAAAGAAGACAATGCTTTTACGACTGTTATTAGTGGTGCTTATGCGTCAATAGGTGTATATGAAGAACCAAGTAAACAAATTAAAGATAAAGCAAATGAAATTTGCGAAGCATTAGGTATTACCAAGGATTATATTAACCGAAGATTTGGGAATTTATCACAAGGTGAACAAACGCGTGTATTAATTGGTAGAGCTTTAATGTCAGAACCGAGACTTCTAATACTTGATGAACCAACAAATGGCTTAGATTTTGTTGCAAGAGAAGATTTATTGGAAAGAATTGAGAATATTGGTCAAGATAAAAGTGGTCCAACAATGATATATGTTACGCATCATCTAGAAGAAGTGTTGCCTGTATTTAAGCAAATTTTATTATTAAAAGACGGTAAGGTATTTCGATCAGGAAATATTAATGACGTTGTTAATGAAAAAAATATGAGTAACTTATTTAACATAAATGTTGATGTTTCATTTAAGAACAATAGACCAATATTATCTAAAAAGTAATATAAATCTAAAATATTGCCTTTATTATATGAGCATGAAATAATAGATATTGATAAATTATATGGAGGCATCAACATGACAACGCAAGTGGTTTTTTTAGATATGGATGGCACAATTTTAAATGAAGAAAATAGAGTAACTGATTATACTAATGAGATTATTCAAGAAGTTCGACAAAAAGGCATTAAAGTATTTATAGCTACTGGACGAGCTTATGATGAGATTTCATATTTGGTTCCTGAGAATTTTGAAGTTGATGGTATATTATCATCCAATGGTGCAGTAGGTTATATTAATGGCAAAGAAATATTTAAAAATCAACTACCGATGGAAACTGTACATAAACTTGTTGATTTAGCAGAAAAGCATCAAATATATTATGAATTATTCCCGTACTATAAAAATAGAATTGCATTAAACCGCGATAAAACATTGCTACTGTCAGAAATATCCACTGAACAAGCAGGAGATGTAGAAGCTAATGAATGGAAATCTCGACAAGAAGCATTAAGTGAAAAAATAAAATGGGTCGATGAAATACCAGAAGATGCATATTCAAAGTTTTATTTTTTCAAAAAGCATAAAACAGAAATTAAAAAATGGGAAGAACTTATTCTACCAATGAAGGAAGAACTTAATATTTCTATTTCTCATTCTACACCATGTAATCTTGAAACGATGCCTATGGGTGTAAACAAAGCGACAGCAATAGAAGCTGCGTTAAAATATTTAGAACTAGATAAAGATGTTAAGACATATGCAATTGGTGATAGTGACAATGATAAACAAATGCTAGAACATGTTGATTACCCAATAGTTATGAAAAATGCACCAGATCATATAAAAGAATTGGGTAAAGAAGTAACAAGAAGAACAAACGAAGAAAATGGTGTAGCTGACTACTTAAGTAAGAAATTTTTAATAAACTAAATTATTTAAATAACAAAATGATATTCAGGCTGTGATAATTAATTTATCCAGTCTGATTTTTATTTATAGTGACTTTATAGATCGTCAATCCCGCAAAATATATTGATAGCAATATATTTTGCGGGATTGTTTTATATTCGTTTGGATATAATAAAATGAAAGGATTTATAAGGAGTGATTATTATGATTAAAACGGTCGTTTTCGATATATATGGAACTTTATTCGATATAAATAGTGTCCAAGAAAAGTGTGAGAAATTATTTCCTGGAAACGGAGAAAAAATAGCTAAAGCTTGGCGTCATAAACTTATAGAATATACTCATGTTAGACAGCTAGTAGATCAATATAAACCATTTAGTAAAGTTATAAAAGATTCACTCGAATATGTACTTGATAGAAATGATTTTGACTATTCATTAAGTGACGTAAATGAGTGTGTGGAAGAGTATTATCGCTTGCAAGTATTCCCTGAAGTAACTCAATCATTAAATGATATATCACATATCGATAAAGTTATATTTAGTAATGGCAATCAAGAAATGATTCAAAAAGTATTGAAACATTCAAATATCGATAGTAGCTTTAAACATATTTTAGCGCTTGAAGAATTTGGTATGTATAAACCCAATTCTAATGGATATGTATTATTAGAAGAAAGGATTCCATATGAGAAACAAGAAGTTCTGTTCGTATCGTCTAATAAGTGGGACATTGTCGGAGCACAAAAGTTTGGATTTAAAACTGCATGGATAAATCGTAATTTTAGTGAGTTTGAATATATAGAAGTAGAGCCAGACTTTGAATTTCAATCGATATATGGCGTTAAAAATTTGATGTAAGAAAAATGGAATGAGATAAAAAACAGGGGAAGCGTTCATAAAGATAAATAAAAAAAGAGCTCAAAATTAATTGAGCTCTTAAAATTTAACTTTAGTTATTTTTTGGATAAAGTGCATTTTTATTTTTATGATAGAAGTTCATAAGGCTACCATATAAGAAGTAGAATACTGCAAACATAAATAGGTAGAATAGTATATAACCTATAATTGCGAATAATATTTGTATCACACTTGGCATCAATGAAACAATAACTGCTGCTATAATTCCAATGATTGCTATGATAATATACGCTGCTACAATATAAATTAAATTACTGAATAATAACTTCCAAGCACTATGAGGTCCCTTTCTTGTTATGTTCCAACCGATTGAGAATTTAGTTATTGTAGGTAATGATCTTTGATCAATATGGACAAGTACTGTGTTAACTATAAAGATAACAAAATAATATAAAGGTATAAATAAGGCAAATAATACCAATATCATAAATAACATGATTACGATGAATGATATAGACATTGCACCAATACCTTCACTACCTGAACTTGGTTGCAATAACGCCATTGAAGTACCAAATATTGCGAAGAATATCACTTCTACAATAATGACAACTATGTAAACAATGAAATACATTGCTACACTAATTAAACCAATAATTAAAGTTAGCTTTAATGTTTTAACATAGTTTCCTTTTTTTAAGAACATGAATAAATCACTAAAGCGTGGGCTAATGCCTAAATCTGTATCTTTATAGAATTTTAGAATTCCATAAGCTATAGGGATTAATATAAAAATATACATCAGAATAAATAATATAAACCCTATGACCATTGAGATTAGAAATGTTGCTATGCCACCGCCTGATGGTTCACCTGAAAAGTCTTGTGATGCCGCTAAAGAAAATCCTCCAATTATAAATGCAATACCCGGAATTAACATTAATAGAACCATAATAATTGAGGAAAGGATTGTTAATAAAATTGTTTTGATATGTAAGCCTTGTCCATTTCTATAGTAGTCCAATTGGAATTTGAACATAAGATTCACCTCATTGTTTATTTGTATAATTAGGGTAACATAAATAACATTGCAAATGTCATTTAATTGTCAAAAATATTATAATAATTACAAACTTTTAAAAGAAGGTAATAAGCACTTTGTTTGATATCGTATTAAATTACTCATATATTTAAAGTATAAGATTTTTAGGAGTGGACTATGAAAAAGTTATTCCGATTTATTGTGTTCATTGCTACATGGACTGCTATTATTGCAATGGCATTTCTTTTTAGAAGCCAAGGTGGATTTGATTTTATAAGTGATTACACTGAAGATATCAAAAAGCAAATAAAGGAAAAAGAAATAGCTATACGGACAGAACAAATTAAGAAAAATGATAAAACAGATGACCGCTCGTTAGGAAATTTTTATCAAGAAGGTCAATGTACATTTTATGTTTATGAAGAAAGATTAAATATTGATAAAAGAATTGGATCATCTTGGGGTGATGCAAAACAGTGGGATGATCGTGCTAAAGATGAAGGTTATAAAGTCGATGGTCAACCAAGAGAAGGTTCTATATTACAAACTGATTATGGTGAATTAGGACATGTTGCGATCGTTAATGAAGTGAAAAGTGACGGTTCTATTGTTGTATCAGATATGAATTATGAAAAGCCATATGAAGTAACAGAAAGGTTAATTACCTCAGATAGATTGCACAATTATCAATTTATACATGAAAAAATTTAAAGGAGTGTTTTAAATGAATATATTCGTAATAGGTGCTAATGGACAAATTGGAAGACATTTAGTAAAAAGTTTAATCGATCAAGGAAATGAAGTAACAGCAGCCATTAGAAAAAATAGCCAAGCAGCTTTCTTTGAAGAATTAGGTGCCAAAACAGTGTCACTTGATTTAGAATATGATGATATTAATGACATTTCTGAAAAAATAAAAGATGCAGATAAAGTTGTGTTTACTGCTGGATCTGGTGGTCACACTGGAGCAGATCAAACGATTATCATTGATTTAGATGGTGCTGTTAAATCAATAGAAGCTAGTAAGAAAGCAGGTACAAAACATTTCGTACTCGTTTCTTCATTTGATACTAGAAGATCAGCATTTGAAGGTGACTTGAAACCTTATACAATTGCTAAACATTATGCTGATGTTCATTTAAGAAATTCTGGTTTACCATATACAATTGTGCATCCAGGATTATTAACTAACGATGATGGATTAGGTAAAGTAGAAATAGCAGAAGAAGTTGAACGCGGAAAAGTACCACGCGAAGACGTTGCTAATGTGATACAAGAAGTATTAAATAATGATGGTAAAATTGGACAAGAATTTCAAGTGGTATCAGGAGACATAGAAATTAAAGAAGCGGTTGAGCAATTTAATAATTAATCATTAAGGAGTTGTATTATGGTTAAATTTGCAATTTTAACAGATATACACGGAAACTATGATGCTTTGACAGCTGTACTTACAGATATAGATAATAAAAAAGACATTAAACACATTTATAATTTAGGCGATAACATTGGTGTCGGACATCAAACGAATGAAGTTCTAGAAGTTATTACAAATAGAGATGATATGACTTATATTGCTGGAAACCATGATGAAGCAATAATGGCAGTTGCTAATAAAGAAGATTATCCTGAAAGTTTAAAAAATAAATTTTATGAACATCATCAATGGATAGTGGAACATTTAGATACTAAATATTATAACTTTTTGAATAACTTGCAACGTGAAGTTACTCAAGATATTGAAGGATTAAAATTTTATTTCACTCATTATCGTATACTTGAAGAAAATATCAAGCAACATATTAGTGACGATCCATTTGAACCAATCGTTGAGCCCTCATTAGAACATGTGCATGGATTATTTAATGGCTTAGATGCAGATTTTGTAACCTTTGGACATAATCATGTATTACACCATTTTGATGATATTGAGACAATATATTTTAATCCAGGATCTGTAGGTTTGAACAATGGCGCTTATGCAGTATATGGAATTGTAGAAGTTAAAGATGGTGCGATAAATGTAGAAAGAATTAAAGTACCATATGATAACCAACCATTCTTAGATGGATTTGATGAGAAAGCCGTACCAGGAAAACAACTAATATTTGAATCATTTATATAGATAAAATAAGTTCGAGGTTGAGACATTTGAATTGTCCCAACCTCGATTTTTTGAAAAAATGAGCTAAGTTGTAGATTAATACAGTAGTTAATCGAAGACATCCTCAAAATCAAAACCATACAATGAGAGGCTGGGACAAATTAAATGTTCCAGCCTTTCTACTTGTTTAATGAACATGTTCTGTTTGATCCATACAACATAATAAAGAATTATCGTGCTGATGGTCTGATGTTTCTAATTGGATAGTAGCATGTTGTATGGATTTATGGTTTAGTTTATGGTTAATTTCTTCTATTATACTGTCGCATTCTAATACTGTTTTTTCTCTATCTACAACTGCATGACAACTTAATGCTGTTAGATCACTTGTGATAGACCAAATGTGCAAATCATGTACATCGATTATTTCTGGATGTGATGTGATTGTTTCTGAAATTTCGTGTATATCGATATTTGATGGTGTTCCTTCCATTAATACGTTTAATGCTGATTTTGTAACACCATATCCGCTTCTTATAATGAGAATAGCAACAATAACACTTGCTATTGGATCGGCTAACTTCCAACCGAAAATTATCATGATTATTGCCGCTACTATTGCACCGACTGATCCTAATAAATCCCCAAGTACATGTATAAAAGCACCACGCATATTTAAATTGTTTTTTGTGTCAGATCCTTTAAACATTAACCATGCAATAACAAGATTAACGATTAATCCAATTGTACTAATGATGAGCATACCTGTTGAAGCTACTTCAGGTGGATTTATAAATCGTGAGATTGCTTCATAAAATATATATAAGCTAATAGCAATTAATAAAATTCCATTTATAAAAGCAGCGAGTATTTCAAAACGGCGATAGCCATATGTTTTATGTTGATTTGCAACACGTTCACCGAATTTAAAAGCCATGAGTGCAATAAATAAAGAAATTGCATCACTAAGCATATGACCTGCATCTGATAATAATGCTAAGCTATTTGTAACATATCCTCCAATTACTTCTACAATCATAAATAAAGTAATGATTATGAAAGAAATCAGTAATATTTTTTTATTATTTGTATGAACATGGTTGTGGTCATGTCCGTGATGTTCATGTCCCATATAAACACCTCTCAATTTAAATTAATGTTTAGCGTGTTCGATTGCTTGTTTTAAAAATAGAATAACGTGGTCATCATCAATTGAGTAGAATATACTCTTTCCTTCTCTTTCAAATTTAACAAGTCGAAGATTCTTTAAAAATCTCAATTGATGGGAAACTGAAGATTGACTAAGTGAAAGTGTTTCTGCTATACATCCAACTGAGTGTCTGCCTGTACAAAGTAAATGTAAAATCTTTACTCGAGTTGGATCACTTAATGCTTTAAAGGTTTGTGACACTAGTAACAATGTTTCATCATCTAATATATTATAAGTACTCATTTTATTCTCCTAACATATGAATATATGTTCATATGTTAATTTTATTAAAATTTATCGTTTATGTCAAATCATTATAAATTGACAAAACAGCTATAATTATGAGATGTTCACTTAAAGTAAATTTTTTGGAGGATACTATGGTGAAAATACATGGCTTAACTGTAGATAATGAATCTAGATGTGAACATTATCATACGCCACTTGATATCATCGCTATTAAATTTAAATGTTGTGATAAATTCTATCCTTGTTACAAGTGCCATAATGAATGTGAAAAGCATGACATTAAAAGATGGGATCAATCTGAATTTAATGAACATGCGATACTTTGTGGGGTTTGTAAAGAAACAATTTCTATCAATGATTATATGTTAAAAGAGGTATGCCCAAATTGTGATGCTCGATTTAATCACCGATGCAAGTATCATCACCATTTATATTTTAAAATTTAAGTGGGTTTTCTTTTTTAAAGGTAATTTATTACAAAACATGTTATAATATTTTTGACTTTAAAAATTTATCATTGAAATGAATGTGAATGTTGCATAGAGAGAAAAGGAGGACATTGAATGAAGGATTTGATTAAAGGTCATATATTAAGTGGCGAATTTGATACTGCATATAGATTGATGTCCGAAGTGGATTTCTTAGAATTTGAAGAACACTTTATTTCAGCAGCTCACGAAGAAGAAAGTACGATGTTTTATACATTTATATTAGACTGTATTAAGAAGGGAGAAACAAGTGAACTTCATGACTTAGCGTTCTTGTTACACGTTTATCCATATAGTGAACATGATGGCGCATTTCATTCAGCATATTATCATGCTGAAAGATCGATGATTTTAACAGATCATAAAGAAGTTAAAAGTTTATTACAAATGCTTCTATTACATGCTATACCGGAACCTTTACTTTCTGACAAACAAGCTTTTGATATAAGTAAGCAAATACTTAAGATAGACCCAGAAAATAAAGTTGCTAGAAATATAATGAAAGAAACAGCTAAGAGAATGGATCAAGTAGTGGTAGATTTTTCACAACTATCCAAATCTCAAAATGCATAAACCTAGTCTTTTGACTAGGTTTATTTTTTATGGCATTATAGAAAAGTTACAAAATAAAATTTAGGAGAAAAAAATGGAGAATCAGTTTAAAAGAAAAATAATTATGATTGTCTTTTTAGTTGGTACATTTTTCATGATTTTAAATGAAACGCTCTTAAATATTGCATTAAAAGAATTAATGTTAGTATTTGATGTAGATGCACCAACTGTCCAATGGATGGCAACTGGTTTCATGTTAGTAATGGGTGTACTAACGCCATTGTCTGCAGTCGTAAATCAATGGTTTACAACGAGGCGGTTATTTTTAGGGTTAGTAACAATATTTTCTATCGGGACTTTAACAGCCGGGTTAGCCGTTAACTTCCCAATGTTATTAGTAGGTAGAATGATTCAAGCAGCTGGAACGGGACTTATGATTCCAACTGTCATGAATGCAATGCTCATGCTATACAATGAGAGCGAACGCGGGAAAATTATGGGTCAATTCGGATTAGTCATTATGTTTGCACCTGCATTAGGACCAACGTTATCTGGTGTTATTGTTGATTATTTAGGATGGAGATGGTTATTTTTAATCGTTATCCCATTCATGCTATTTACGTTTATATTCGCATATAGATATTTACAAAATGTTGGTGAAATTACAAGACCGAAAATTGATGTATTCTCAATCATTTTATCAACAATTGGTATTGCAACTATTATATATAGTGTTTCATCAGTAAGTACTACTGAAGGTGGCTTCTCAAGTCCATCAATTTACATCACGCTTATCATTGGTATTATTGCGATGATACTATTTGTCTTTAGACAACTTAAATTAGAAGAACCTTTATTAGATTTGAAAGTATTTAAATACCATAACTATACAAAGGGTGTTATTATTTTCGTTGTTGTGATTATGACAATGTTTGCTTCTGAAATTGTAATGCCTATGTACTTACAAGGTCCAATGGGATTCAGTGCTAAAGTTGCTGGATTAATCTTATTACCAGGTGCTTTATTAAATGGTTTCTTATCACCATTTATGGGTGCCATATTTGATAAAGTTGGTCCAAGAAAACTAGTTGTACCAGGATTAATTGTGTTATTATGTGTCTCAATATTTTATTCAACGATTCATCCAGGTATTTCAGTATGGATATTTGTTATTGTATATATTATTTTAATGATTAGTATTTCTGCAGTATTGATGCCGGCAAATACAAATGCATTAAACGCTTTACCAAAAGAAATGTATCCACACGGTACAGCTGTATCCAATATGTTACAGCCAATAGGTGGCGCATTAGGTATTGCGATTTTTGTAAGTATTATGAACGGTGGACAAAGAGCCGCATTAGAAGGTATTAAGAATCCTACAGTTGATCAAATCAATCATGCTATGACGCAAGGTATTCATCAGTCATACTGGTTTGGTATTGTATTACTCGCTTTAGTAATCATTGTCGGATTGACAGTTACAAGAGCGAATTATAGTCAATCAATTAAAGATAATTCATAAATATAT
>CABFOD010000916.1_pt1 | contig 14874 bp, 13 predicted proteins | sample 3521941 | NCBI WGS metagenome assembly CABFOD01 (sample SAMEA5312449, study PRJEB27640) | indoor metagenome | biome: indoor environment; feature: uncontrolled; material: polymer tiles stone | place: Germany | collected 2014-07-07
ATCAATACCGCTAAAAAAGCAACGGATCAGATGCTTTCATTAAATCATTTTTCAAATTATTTTTTAAATGTCATGAAAGGAATTATGACGATTAAACTTTTTAAATACGATGATAAAGCGATGGGTAAAATTGAAGGATACTCCATTCAGTATAAAAATAATACGATGAAAATATTGAAGACAGCTTTTTTGTCTACGCTGATGCTTGAATTTGTATCCATGTTATCCATCGGTATAATTGCTTTGGAAATTGGTTTGTCATTAATTGTATTTAAATCTGTGTCGTTTTATGTGGCAGTAGTCGTCCTTATGTTAGCACCTGAATTTTATAATGCATTAAAAGATCTGGGCTTAGCATTTCATACTGGGAAACAATCGAGTGGTTATGGAGAGTTAATTGAATCAACGCTGGAAGAAAAAGAGCAGACAACAGAAGTTTTATATCACGCCAAAAACGCAATCATTTTTAACGATATGAAAGTGACATATGCGGACAGTGATTATGAACTATCCATCGATACTGAAATACCGATGCAACACTATGTAATAGCGGGACCGAGTGGAGCTGGTAAATCCACACTTGCTAAAGTGATTGCTCAGCTGCAGTATGCAACAGGTGAAATGACATTACCAGAATATTTGAAGGATAATATCGTCTATTTATCTCAGGATCCAATTATATTGAACACATCGATAATGAATAACATTACGATGTTTCAGAACATCGACGAGAATATTATTTATCAGTATGCAGAACAATTAAAATTACATGATTTGTTTAAGAATATGCCTGAAGGATACGAGACGATCATCGGCCAAGGTGAGCGACAATTATCGGGTGGTGAAGCAAGACGATTAATGTTACTGAGAGTCTTTGTTCAACCTAAATTACTCGTTATCTTTGATGAACCGACAGCAATGTTAGATATAGAAAGTGAACTCATCATAAATGAAGCAATCAATAAACTTAAAGACATAAGTACTGTATTCATTATCGCGCATAATAAGCATACGATAGAATCAGCATCACATGTAGTGCTCGTAAAAAATGGCCGTGTAAGTCTACATCATAAAGTAAAAGTTTCGGAGGTGATATAGTGCGCTATATTTCAAAAATGACAAGAAAATCACTTATTATCGCTATTATCATAGGAACGATTGGTGGCCTCACTGCAATTGGTATGTTCAGTCTTAGTGGACTGATGTTGTCTAAAAGTGCGTATGAAGTACCGCTTTACACTTTGATCACGTTAGTTGCCACTATTAAATTATTTGGTGTCGTACGTGCGATCTGTAAATATTTCGAACGATTAATAAGTCATGATGCTACATTTGAAATGTTAAAAGATGTTCGTGTAACCACTGTACGTCATCTACTCGACAACTTTATAACAATTCACTCAAAGTATCATTTATCTACACTGTTAAATCGTACTGTAAATGATGTTGAGAAACTACAGAATCTTCTACTCAGAGTCATTTATCCGCCTGTCATCGCTATGATTACTACAGTAATTGTAACTTGTATTTATGCTCAGTATAGTATATATGCAGTTATCGTATTATTTATTGCAATGTTGCTATTAACAGTTTTACTACCGACATTGATTACGCGATTTCTAAAAAAGATAGTGAATAAAAAAATAGAAGCGACAAATCAATTTGAGCATCACCTTTTAGATTATCATCTAGCACAGGAAGCACTTACAGTATTTGATAAAACAAATAACTATCAGCAACAGCTAGTGCAAAAACAACGCGATATGCAAAAAGCAATTAAGAAAGAACATAGTGTCATCATTCTGTATGATTTTTTATTAAACCTCATCGCGATGATTGCAATATTTTTAGTAATATATTTAATGATGTTTGATCCAACCCGAGATACAATGATGTATTTAAGTATCGTAATGGTTGCGATAACACTTTTTGAAATGAGTATACCTATGATTCACTATCCATATCATAAAGTAGAAACTGACCAATCGATTAATCATCTTGATACATTAAATGAACGCGTCCACTATCAAGATATAGAAGAAAAGGTTCATACAATTCAGCTGAAAGATGTAACCGTCGATCAGCGGCTTTCAAATATTAATATGACTGTTCATCAAGGTGAATTTGTGGGTATAGCTGGGCAAAGTGGTGCAGGTAAATCGACTTTATTAAAAACTATTCTTGGATTAGAACAATTGAAAGGTAACTATTTATTAAATGGAAAGAAGATAATAACACCGGCTAATCTTTTACAGATGTTTAATGTAATGGAACAGCATAACCATTTTATCAATGGAACTGTTGCAGAAAATATGTTTGTAGATGTAAATCCTCATCAGTTAAATCAGCTTTTAGAGCAATTTCAGTTGCCGTTTAACAGTGAAACAGTGATACATTCATTTGGTGAGAATTTATCTGGCGGAGAAAAGAAACGATTACATTTTATACGCATGATTTTACGGAATAAGGATGTATGGATAATGGACGAACCATTTAATGGTGTCGATAAAGCGAATCAGAAGATAATGCTTGATTATTTAAATCAATTACAGTCGACAACGATTATAATGGTTTCTCATGATTTATCGGTATTTAATCATTGTAATCAGCTTTATCTTATAGAAGATGGTCAAATGATTGAAAAGGGTCCAGGGTCTTTATTATACAATCAAAATTCAAGATTTTATCAGTTACTACAGAAACAATTATTATTAGTATAAAATAAAATAATGATAATAACCTTATTCACAACCTCAATTAAAACTTTTGAATTAAACTATTGTTATATAAATTAAATATTTGAATCATTTTATGATATGATGAAATAAATAAAAGGAGGTACACGATGAATAAGATTGCATGGGTTACAGATACGGCATCAGGCTGTATAATAGGTGAGAAAGATACATTTGTAGTGCCGATGGGCGTTATTTTGAACGAAAAACATTATCAGGATCAGGCAGAATTGTCTGTAGAAGAATTTTACACATTGCTAAAAGAATATGGTGATGGTGCAAAAACAACACAACCAAATTTTCAGGCGATTCACGATGTTTATGAAGAAATTGAAAAGTTAGGTTATACACATGTCATCGCAGTACATCCTTCTAGTAAACTCACTGGGTCATTTCAAAGTTCAGTTATAGCAAGCCAGGAAGTAAATATTACATCAGCAGTAATTGATAGTAAAATTGGTAGTTATCCGATGAAAGCAATGATTGAATCTGGTAAACAGATGAATGCTGAAGGTAAGTCGTTCGAAGAGATCGTAGAAACTTTAAAAAGTTATGCTAAAGATGCAGTATTAATATTAAATCCAAAAAATTTAGATCAAATGAAGAAAAGTGGTCGAGTGTCAAGAACACAAAGTTTTATGGCGGGATTATTAAATATTCATTTAGTATTACAATTTGAAGATGGCAGTATATATCCAGTTGATAAAGTAAGAACAAAGAAAAAAGTAGTAGATGCAGTAAAAAAGCAGGTTGAGAAAAACCTTACTGAATTTAAACCGAAAGAAATTTGTGTTGTATATGGCGGCGACAAAGAAGAAGCAAATATTTATATCGATTGGTTAAAAGAAAACTATCCTGAAATTAATATCGTCAGTGAAATATTAGTACCTGTAGCAGGTGTACATCTAGGATATGGTACAATTGGTATCTCATGGATTAAACGATAATAAAATACCGAACACAAATTATAAGTTTGTGTTCGGTATATTCATTTATTCTTGTTCTCGTAAGTTGTGGATTAATTTATTTAGCAACTTACCGAATTCATTATATTCATCATCAGTAAATTGAGAAGCTTCTTTTAATATATCTGTAGCACCTTCAAGGTGTGATTGAATTTCTTTGCTCTTATCTGTTAGATGAACAAATACTTCCCGTTGATCTAATTCTGAACGTACACGCGTAATTAAACCATTCGTTTCCATACGTTTTAGTAACGGTGAGATTGTACCTGTATCTAAAGAAAGTTCAGTAACTAATTTTTTAACGTTAACTGGAGAAGATGTCCAGAGTATTTGTAAAACAAGATACTGTGGGTATGTTAGGTTATATTGCTTAAAGATCTTGTTGGAATAATATCGGTTTACTTGTCTTTGCGCGTTGTATAAGCTAAAACAAAGCTGATTGTCTAGCTTGAAATGTTCTGTCATTTTGTGCCTCCTATATATGTATGCTAAACAATTAATGTCATGTGAAGGTATACATTTTAATAACAGTATACTCTATAAACACGAAATAACCTAATTTGTTCTTAATTAACATATTATATTTACAAATATTTTTCAAGCTAATTTACAATCTTTTTGTATGTAAATTGTTAATAAGTTCAAAGGTCTATACTTATTACATAAATAGGTCTTTAAATACAATACATATTATTTAAATAATGGAGATGAATAATTTGAATCATGAAAGAAAAATGAATATTTTAATTGTAAGTGGATTTTTGGGAAGCGGAAAAACTACGTTACTTGCGCAAATCATAAAAAAGAATCAAAACAAAAAAATCGCTATCCTTATGAATGAATTAGGTGGTTTTAATATTGATTCTAAAATTCTTGGTGAGGAAACACCATATAATGAGTTATTGAATGGATGCATATGCTGTGATCTTAAAAGTGATGTTGCAGTACAAATTAATGACCTATATCATCGTCATCATCCTGAACTTATAATTATAGAAGCAACAGGAGTGGCTCATCCTGTAGAAATTTATGATGCATGTACCGAACCAACAGTTATTAAAATTGCACATGTTTTAAATATAACAACGATTCTGGATTGCTCAAGATTTTTGAATCGCAATAAATTTTCTTATACTGTGAAACATTTAATGGAAGAACAAGTGAAATATGCACATATTGTCATATTAAATAAGATGGATTTAGTCAACGAAGTTGAGCAGCAAAAAATTGTTCAACAAGTAACAGACCTAAATCCAAAAGCAAAGCAGATACAAACAACGTATTGTGTGTTAGACACAGCGCAGCTTGAATATTATGGTGCTCATATTGAAGAACATAACCATATGCATCATGGTATACAATCAATCGTATATGAGTTTAGTGGAGCAGTTGATGCACGACAATTCGTAGAGTGGCTTAGAACTTTACCGGATGAAATTCTTCGTATTAAAGGATTTATTAAATTTAGAGAAAATCCTACACAGGTTGTGCTATTCCAATATGCATATGGTATACCTCAATATGAAGAAGAAATAATGAATCTTCCATTAAAGTTAGTCATTATCGGTGAACAATTAAATAAAGAAAAATTATTAAATCAATTAGATTTACTACAATTCGGATAAAAGACGGAGGAGTACGTTATGGAAATGTCTAAAGTAGTTCAGGGATTTTGGAGATTGAATACATGGCAATATAATAAGGAAGCATTAAATAGATATTTACATGAGCTCATTGACATAGGCGTAACAACGATGGATCACGCTGACATTTATGGTGACTATACTTGCGAAACGATATTTGGAGATGCGTTGAGCTTAACACCAGAACTAAGAAAGAAAATGCAGATTGTTACGAAATGCGGGATTGTGTTACGTTCAAAGACAATGCCACAATTTGATTTTCATAAATATGACTATAGTAAAGCACATATTGAAGCATCTGTTGAAAGAAGTTTGAAAGAGCTTAAGGTGGATGAAATTGATCTATTGTTACTACATCGCCCTTCTCCTTTACTTGATGCTGAAGTTGTGGCTGGAACTTTAAAGCAGTTACAGCAAAAAGGTTATGTGAAACAATTTGGTGTCTCAAATTTTAAAGCACATCAGTTTGACCGCTTAAATCAAGCAATGCAGCATGAAGGGTTATCGCTTGATTATAATCAGATTGAATTGTCACCGCTGAATCTTGAAAATATTGAAGATGGCACATTAGAAACGATGAAGACAAAGCAAGTTGATATTATGGCTTGGAGCCCACTAGCAGGTGGAAAAATATTTGAAACCGGAAAAGTTCAGACTGTAATAAATGGTATTGCAAATCAATACAACACAACAGTTGATGATATTGCATATCGTTTCATAAATCATTTGCCATACAATATACATCCGATTGTCGGTTCACAAAGTTTAGAACGTACGAAGGTGGCTTTACATGCGCAAAATCACAGTCTGACTGATAATGAATGGTTTATGATATATACTGCTGCACTAGGCAGAGATATTCTGTAAATTTAATATACAAGTCGTAAATTATGTATGTTGTTTAACTGACAACATACGTTTTTTTATATTTATTAATAAACAATGACCGTTTTATGACGTTTTTTAAGAAAATTAAATTACTGTGAATGTTTTTGGATGAAAAAGATTGACTTTGATGTTTGGATAAATTAAGATATGAGTGTATTCAAGGAGGGATGACCGTGCTAACGATTAAAAGACATGAAACCATCCTTAATCTATTAGAGGCACATGATGTGATATCACTACAGTTACTGATGGACGTTACTTCAAGTAGTGAATCAACGATTCGCAGAGATTTATCTACATTAGAAGATGAAGGCAAACTTATTCGTGTCCATGGTGGTGCGAAGAAACTCACTGAGAAACATAGGGATATTGCGTTTTCAGTCAAATCTACGACTAAAGTAGAAGAGAAAAATGAAATTGCAAAGATTGCTGCATTACAAATCAAAGATCATGATTGTATCTATTTAGATGCTGGTAGTTCTACACTTGCGATGATTCCATATTTAACGCAGCAACATATCACAGTTGTTACGAATGGTGCAACACATGTTCCGCAGCTTGTTGATAAAGGGATCGAGGTTTATATGATCGGTGGATTTATTAAAAAAGATACATATGCATCTATTGGTGTTCAGGCAATTGAAAATTTAAAGCAATTCAGATTCGATAAAGCTTTTATGGGAGCAAACGGAATCCACATTCAACATGGATTAACTACACCGGATATTGAAGAAGCTTATATAAAAAAATTTGCAGTGGAAATTTCACAGAAATCTTTTTTTCTTATTGATGACTCAAAATTTGATGAATATACATTTGCTAAAATTTGCGATCTTGAAAAAGGAAAAACAATTATTATTACAAATGCTCAAAACGGTAAGACAAAGCCATTTGAAAAATACTTAATTTAAAGGAGCACTTATGATTTATACAATAACGTTAAACCCGTCGATTGATTATGTCATGTTTACACAAGATTTTGATTTAGGTGGATTAAATCGTGCAACAACGACGCATAAGTTCGCAGGAGGAAAAGGAATCAATGTTTCTCGTGTATTAAATGCACTTAATCAAACATCCACTGCACTAGGGTATATCGGAGGATTCCCTGGAGAATTTATTAAGAATGAACTTGAATCTGCAAACATTCACACTGACTTTATCCATGTAGAAGAAGATACACGTATTAACGTTAAGTTAAAAGGTGATACTGAAACAGAAATTAATGCTGCAGGGCCAGATATCAATGCAACAAATCTTGAAGCTTTACTGAATCAGATTAAAGCACTTTCATCAGAAGATTACGTCATAATTGCAGGATCTGTACCAAAGTCGATGCCAGATGATATTTATGCCACGATTGCTCAAGTTTGTGCAGAGAAACACATTCCATTTGTCGTTGATGCAGAGAAATCATTACTTACCCAAACATTGATGTATCATCCGGAGTTCGTGAAACCTAATAAAGTAGAGTTAGAAGAAATGTTTAATCTTACTATAAAAGATGATAATGATACGATTCAGGCAGCACGTTTATTGATGGAACAAGGTGCAAAGTATGTACTCGTATCCTTAGGTGGAGAAGGTGCCGTACTTGTTACGGCTGATGCTTGTTATAAAGCAACAGTACCTAACGGTAAGGTCATCAATACAGTTGGATCAGGGGACTCAACAGTCGCAGGTATGGTTGCTGGCCTTGCACAAAATAAGTCAATAGAAGAAAGTTTCAGACAGGCAGTATCATGTGGCACAGCAACTGCATTTACAGAAGATTTGGCAACAAGCGAGCAAATCGCTGCAATAATAAATAAAGTTAGTATTACAAAAATTGAAGGAAAATAGGGGTGTAAACATGAGAATAACAGATTTATTAAAAGAATCTACGATTGCAATGGATCTATCGGCTACAACTAAAGATGGTGTTATCGATGAACTGGTTGATACACTTTATAATGCTGGTGTGTTAAATGATAAACAAGCATATAAAGAAGCAATACATGCACGTGAAGCACAAAGTACAACAGGTGTCGGAGAAGGTGTGGCAATACCTCATGCTAAGACGGATGCAGTGGCTAAACCGGCAATTGGTTTTGGTAAATCAATTGAAGGTGTTGATTATGAATCACTTGATGGACAACCCGCAACATTATTCTTTATGATTGCAGCGCCAGCCGGTGGAGCACAAACACATTTAGATGCATTAGCTAAGTTATCAGGTATATTGATGAATGAAGAAGTACGTTCTCAGTTATTACATGCAAAGACAGCTGAAGAAGTATTAGAAATTATTGAACAAAATGACGAAGTAGAAACAAAAGAAGAAGTAGTATTAGCACCAACAGGCAATGCTACAAATGACAATTTAGTATTGGCAGTTACAGCTTGTCCAACAGGAATTGCGCATACGTATATGGCAGCAGATGCCCTTAAAAACCAGGCGAAGAAGATGGGTGTACCGATTAAAGTTGAGACCAATGGTTCTGGTGGGATAAAAAATCGTCTGACTGATGAAGAAATAGCACGTGCTAAAGGGATTATTGTAGCAGCAGATGTTAACGTTGAAACAAATCGTTTCCATGGTAAGAACGTTGTAATGGTACCTGTAGCTGATGGTATTAAACGACCGGAAGAGTTAATCAATATGGCTCAAGATGACTCGCGTCCTTTATTTGAAGCAAAAGGTGGACAAGCGAAATCAACAGGTAGCAAAGAGAAAAAAGGATTTTATAAACACTTAATGTCAGGTGTATCAAATATGTTGCCGTTTGTTGTAGCGGGTGGTATTTTAATGGCACTTGCTTTTATGTTCGGTATTACTTCGTTTGATCCAAAAGCAGATGATTATCATCCATTTGCAGAAGCTTTATGGGCAGTAGGTAATAAATCAGCATTTGCATTAATGGTGCCAATTCTAGCTGGTTTTATCGCTATGAGTATTGCTGATCGTCCAGGTTTAGCGCCAGGTATGATTGGTGGTATGTTAGCAGTAAGCGGTGGTTCAGGTTTCTTAGGTGGTTTAATCGCAGGTTTCTTAGCAGGTTATTTAGTTGAAGGTATTAAAAAATTATTAAGTGGTATGCCTCAATCATTAGATGGTTTAAAACCAACACTATTATTCCCATTATTAGGGGTAGCAAGTACTGGATTGTTAATGTACTACGTTGTTAATCCACCAGCAAGCTGGTTAAATAAATTAATGGCGGATACATTAAACAGTATGAACGGCACAAACATAGTAATTCTAGGTTTAGTATTAGGTGGTATGATGGCCATCGATATGGGTGGTCCATTCAATAAAGCATCATACGCATTCGGATTTGCAGCAATTGAAGCAGGTAACTATGCACCGATTACAGCAGCAATGATCGGTGGAATGGTACCACCATTAGCAATAGCGTTATCAATGATTATCTTCAAAAATAAATTTACAAAAACACAAAAAGGTTCTTTATTGTCAAACATTGTAATGGGATTATCATTTATTACCGAAGGTGCAATTCCATTCGCAGCAGCAGACCCTGCGCGTGTAATTCCATCAATGATTGCTGGTAGTGCAACAGCAGGAGCGCTTGCTATGGCATTTGGATGTCGTGTACCAGCGCCACATGGTGGTATCTTCGTAGTTGGATTAGATAAAGGTCATTGGCCAATGTTCTTATTAGCATTAGTAATTGGTGTTATAGTTTCAGCAGTTATTTATGGAATGCTTAAAAAGAAACCAACTGAAGCAGAGTTAGAAGAAGAAGCAGAATTAGCATAAATCTTCAAAATAAATATTATTGTTAGGCGGACACTTGAGTTAATCTCAGGTGTCTTTTATTTGTCCAATCATTAATATATTTCCCGAGAAATATTGAAAACGTTCACAAAATTTTATATAAATTCGTGGTATAATATAATGATATTAGGGTATAATTTAATATTAATAATTAGAGCTATATAATTAAGAGAACGGATGATTAACATGTTGTATTATAAAACTTATATAAAAGATGAATCAGCACCTTGGATAACTTTTATTCACGGGGCTGGTGGGAGTTCTACAATCTGGTTTAAACAAATCAGATACTTTCGCAAAGAATACAATATATTACTTGTAGATTTAAGAGGACACGGCAAGTCTACGGAAGTTGTATGGAAGAAAACTGATTCATTTAAGACGCTCGCTGCAGAGGTTATTGAAGTATTGGATGAATTACATATTGAAAGCACGCATATCATTGGGATGAGTCTTGGGACTATCGTTTCACAAACGATTGCTGATAAATATCCAGATCGTGTTCGTTCACTTGTATTAGGCGGAGCGATTATCAGCCTGGATGTGCGTACAAAGTTTTTGTTGATGATTGGTCGTATTTCAAAGAATTTTATTCCATACATGCTTTTATATAAACTTTTCGCTTATATTATTATGCCACGTAAAGAGCATGAGGAGTCTCGTCTTGCATTCATCAATGAAGCAAAGAAAATGAGTCAGAAGCAATTTGTGAAATGGTTCAGTTTAACGCGACTTATCAATCCGTATTTAAGTCATTTACAAGTTTCGACGAAAAAGATTCCGACACTTTTTTTAATGGGTGATGAAGACTATTTATTTATTCCACCTGTGCAGAAGGTAGTTGATAACTATTCTAACTTCGATTTAGAAATAATAAAGCATTCTGGGCATGTTTGTAATATTGACCAGCCAGATGTTTTTAATAGCTTAAGTCAAAAATTTATCGCAACATATTCGTAAGGATTGTAATACTCCTTTCTCACACAAAGGAGTATTTTTGTGGTAAAATAACTCTAGTCTTTCAATTTTTATCTCAGGAGGTGACTACCATTGGGAAGGCCATAAATTTACAGCTTGATACTTACGCAATTCCATCTAATCTTTTAAAAATTATCAAACAAACATTTGTGACTTCAGTAGTCACTAAACAAAAACCGGAGGTGAATCCCTAGTCATAGGGAATTAATTGGACATACATACCATATCAAATTTATTATTATTTGCTTTATTAATATTGCTTACTGCTTTATTCGTTGGATCAGAATTTAGTTTAGTAAAGGTTCGAACGTCACGTATAGATCAACTTGTTAGTGAGGGGAATAGTGCTGCCAAAATTGTACAGCATATGGTCCATCATTTAGATTACTATTTATCTGCATGTCAATTGGGTATTACAGTAACAGCGTTAGGTTTAGGTTGGATTGGAGAATCTACCTTCGAATCTTTAATTCACCCAGTGCTTCATTTGTTACATATTCCAACAGATATGAGTAAGCCGATAACTGTATTTTTAAGTTTCTTTATCGTGACTTTTATTCATGTGGTTATTGGTGAACTTGCTCCAAAATCATTAGCGATTCAGTACGCAGAAAAGATGACATTAGCATTTGCCAGACCATTATATTTCTTTGGAATTATTATGAAACCATTAATTTATACAATGAATGGTACAGCCCGTTTAATCTTAAGAATATTTGGTGTGCAACCTGCTGATCATGAACAGGCGATGAGTGAAGAAGAACTTAAAATTATTATGACGCAAAGTTATCAAAGTGGTGAAATTAATCATACTGAACTTGCATATATGCAAAATATCTTCAGCTTTGATGAACGTTTAGCTAAAGATATTATGGTACCACGTACACAAATGATTACGTTAACACAACCATTTAATATTGATGAATTATTAGAAGTTATTAATGAACATCAATTTACACGTTATCCGATTTCAGAAGATGGTGATAAAGACCATATTATCGGGTTTATTAACGTGAAAGAATTTTTAACGAAGTATGCTTCAGGTAATCCTGTTCGCATTAAAGACCACATTCATGACTTACCATTGATTCATGAAGTAACACGTATTAGTGATGCACTGATTAAGATGCAACGCGAACGTGTACATATTGCTTTAGTTATTGATGAATATGGTGGGACAGCTGGTATTTTAACGATGGAAGATATTTTAGAAGAAATCGTTGGTGAAATTCGAGATGAATTCGATGAAGATGAAGTTAATGATATTATCAAAACAGGTGATAACACTTACCAGATAAATGGTCGTGTATTATTGGATGATATCGAAGAGAAATTTGGCATCGTTTTTGAAGATTCGGAAGATATAGATACCATTGGTGGATGGATGCAGGCACAAAATCCAGATATCGAAAAAGATGATTATGTCGATACAAAATATGATAAATGGGTTGTATTGGATGCTGAAAACCATCAGATTAAATCTGTTGCATTGCATAAAGAATTTAATGCATCTCGTTCAGAAACAGAAGAAGTTGGGGATGTTATAGATGAATAATCAGACATTAAAAAGTGTATTTCGATTTTTTGGATTTTTAGAAGGTGGATCACTACTCTTGCTAATAGGTATTGCAATGCCATTAAAATATATGGCTGGTAAACCTGAAGTTGTTACAGTAGTTGGATCTATTCACGGATTTTTATTTACGATATATCTTGTAACTTTAATGTTGATGACGATTCAGGTAAAGTGGACCTGGAAATGGCCACTTGCAGGTTTTATTGTTGCATTTATACCTTTTGGAACATTTATATATGATCACTATTTTGTACGTTCTAAATATTATTAAAGATAAGAGCTGAGATGCTCTTTCTTTTTTTGGAGGCATTTATGATGAGAATCAATAAATTTTTATCTGAAGCAGGCATTTGTTCGAGACGTGGTGCGGATAAATGGATTGAAGCAGGACGCATTAAGATAAACGGTGTGAAAGCTGAACTTGGCAGCAAAGTTTCAGAAAGTGATGTCGTTGAAGTTGATAATAAAGAAGTGACTTTAAACGTTGATAAAGGCTATGTCTATATTAAACTCAATAAACCACGTGGTATTACATCTACAACAGAACGTCATATAAAAGGCAATATCGTTGATTTTGTTGGACACTCGGAACGTATATTTCATATCGGACGTTTGGATAAAGATAGTGAAGGTTTAATATTACTGACGAATGACGGAGATATTGTTAATGAAATTCTGCGTAAAGAAGGCAAACATGAGAAAGAATATATAGTGACAGTAGATAAGCCGATAACAGCGGACTTTATTAAGCAAATGTCTGAAGGTGTTGAAATTTTAGACACAGTAACTTTACCTGCTGTCGTTACAAAAGTGAATGCTAAGACCTTTAAAATTATACTCACGCAAGGACTTAACAGACAAATTCGACGTATGTGTGAAGCGCTAGGATATGAAGTAAAGCAGTTACGTCGACTACGTGTGATGAATATACTAGTTGATGACTTGAAGTTAGGACAGTGGAAAGATTTAACGGATAGTGAGAAAAATGAACTGTTTGATATGTTAGGATATACACCGAAGCGATAGGTAAGAGTGTTGTAGAAGAAGGCAGTTTAATACCATCTCATTCAATCAAATAATGAATAACATGAGTTTCATCACCTAAAAAAGCATCCCTCAACCAAGGGATGCTTTTTCAAATATTATAATTAATCAATTAATCACTAAACATATCGAATAATCCACCGATACCGCTTTCGCCTGTTTGTTTACCTGTCACTGGTGCTGCAGCAAAGATTCTTGATGCAAATCTAGAGAATGGCAGAGATTGAATGTATACAGTACCTGGGCCTTGAAGCCTTGCTAAGAAGATACCTTCGCCACCAAATAATTTTGTTTTAAGTCCTGGAACGGTTTGAATGTCATAATCAACATCTTTAGACATACCTACAAGACATCCTGTATCGACAAGTAATACTTCACCAGGTTGTAAATGCTTACGCATGATTGCGCCACCTGCATGAATGAATGCCATACCGTCACCTTGCAAACGTTGCATAATAAAACCTTCACCACCGAAGAAACCTGCACCTAATCGTTTTTGGAACGCAATACCAACGCTTACACCTTGAGCTGCTGCTAAGAACGCATCTTTTTGACAAATAAATTCCCCATCTACTTCAGATAAATCTATAGGTATGATTTTACCTGGATATGGCGCTGCAAAATATACATGTTCTTTGCCGTGTCCACGGTTCGTAAATGTTGTCATAAACAAACTTTCACCAGTTAACGTTCGTTTACCTGCTGCAAATAATTTATCCATAAATCCACTGCCACCTGATGATGAACCATCACCAAAGATAGTTTGCATTTCAATCGATGGATTAATCATCATCATTGATCCAGCTTCTGAAACGACAGTTTCGTTCGGATCTAATTCGATTTCTACATATTGCATATCATCGCCGTAAATCTTGTAATCAATTTCGTGGTTATTCACAATAGTCGCCTCCAATATATTATTTCATTTTAATTATACAAAACAATTGAGTTCTTCGCTTATATAAACCCATAACTTTTGAATAAATAATGTGTTAGTCGTAATATTAGGTAAAGGAGTGAATCATATGACAAAAATAGTGACATTAAATAATGGTATTGAAATGCCAATGTTAGGTCTAGGTGTATACAAAATAACGGATGAAGAGATGCAGGATACAGTTGACGCTGCAATCAAAGCTGGGTACCGAGCATTTGATACAGCACATTTTTATTTTAATGAAGCGTCTCTTGGTAAAGCATTGAAAAATAGTGGTGTACCTCGTGAATCTTTATTTGTGACAACTAAACTCTGGAACGATGATCAAGG
>CABFOD010001106.1_pt1 | contig 14855 bp, 10 predicted proteins | sample 3521941 | NCBI WGS metagenome assembly CABFOD01 (sample SAMEA5312449, study PRJEB27640) | indoor metagenome | biome: indoor environment; feature: uncontrolled; material: polymer tiles stone | place: Germany | collected 2014-07-07
ATATTCAAGTGAATATCTTCATACTTTGATGAAAAAGTAAGTGCATTGTTTTGATGATCCAGCTTAAGTGATTCGAGCCCTTCTTTAATTTGCTTTGTTTCATCATGCGTTAAGATATTACTATCACCAAGCATCGTGACATGCGCAATACTCCCTTCAATATCTTCATAAATCAGGGCCTGATCAACATCGATAGACTGATTGAATTTCTCAACGAGCGCATCCATGGATACTTCAAAGCGTCCTCCCCATAATGCATCACTCATTAAAATCACCTCTGTAAACTTCTGTAGCTATTTTTGTAGGTAATTCGTATATTTCAATAAAGCCGACACTTGCTTGTTGATTAAACGCATCTTCTTTTGTATATGTTGCGAGTTTCTCATTATATAACGAGTTATCACTTGTACGTCCAACAACAGTAATATTTCCTTTATACAGTTTAACTTTAACTTTTCCATTTACATATTGCTGCATATCATTCAGCATATTTCTAATATGATCTGATAATGGAGAGAAGTATAGACCATTATAAACGAGGTTTGCAAATTGTTGTTCCACATATGGTTTAAAGTGTTGCACATCTTTCGTAAGCGTTATTGTTTCTAAAGCCTGGTGGGCATTAATAATAATCATAGCACCTGGTGCTTCATAGACTTCACGAGATTTAATACCGACAAGTCTATTTTCAACGTGATCAATTCTACCGACGCCGTGTTCTCCACCTATTTTATTCAGTTGTTTAATCAGTGTATGTAATGGTAAGTTTTCTCCATCGATTTCAGTTGGCAGTCCATCTTTAAACGTAATTTCGAGATAAACTGCATTGTCTTGAGCATCAACGGGTGACTTTGTTAATTCGTAGGCATCTTCTGGTGGTTCTATATATGGATTTTCTAAAATACCACATTCGTTACTTCTTCCCCATAAATTTTGGTCGATTGAATAAGGTGAATCAAGATTGATTGGAATCGGGATGTTATGAACTTTAGCGTATTCAATTTCTTCTTCACGACTAAATCCCCAATCACGCACAGGTGCTAACGTTTTTATGCTCGGATCTAAACTATGGATTGCAACCTCAAAACGCACCTGGTCATTTCCTTTTCCTGTACACCCATGTGCGATATATTGCGCATCGAACTGATGTGCAACTTTTACAAGTTCTTTAGCGATAAGTGGACGGCTAAGGGCAGAAATTAAAGGATATGTATTTTCATATAAAGTATTACCTTTAATCGCATAGCTTAAATAATCTTTTGCATAAACTTCTACCTGGTCTAACATAATGGATTCGATTGCTCCAACTGTAAGAGCTTTTTCTTTTACAGTCTGAAGTTCTTTACCTTCGCCAACGTCTAGACAACAAGCGATGACATCATAACCTTTTTCAATAAGCCATTGAATAGCAACACTTGTATCTAAACCTCCTGAGTATGCAAGTACAACTTTTTCTTTTGCCATAAATAAAAACTCCTTTATAATAAATATTTGATATTATGAATTAATATACATATAAAGATAGCAGAATAGAAAAATGATTTCAAGTGTTTTATTCATAAAAGTGCATAATTATAGAAAAACAAATTTGTTTGATCATTATTTAAACGCTCTACGTTAGGTGTACTACACAAAAAATCAATTGTCATAAAAATTTAAATTTTATAACTATATATACGCTTACAAAATGCGATTCTATTGAGATGTATGTTTGGATAGAGTACAATAAATGTGAATTTACAAACAGGAGGATTTATGATGACACATATTAAATTTGATTACAGTACAGCTGAAACTTTTTTTGGTCAACACGAATTAGAGCAAATGCAGTCAATCGTTAAGAACGTACACAGCACAATTCATGACGGTACAGGTGCTGGTAGTGACTTTCTAGGATGGGTGAACTTACCGAAAGATTATGATAAAGAAGAATTTGCACGTATTCAGGCTGCTGCGAAAAAGATTCAGTCTGATAGTGAAGTGCTGGTAGTTATCGGTATTGGTGGCTCTTATTTAGGAGCGCGTGCAGCGATTGAAATGTTAAACAAATCGTTTGATCATTTAAAAACTGAACAAGGTAAACCTCAAATCATCTTTGCAGGGCACCAGTTATCTTCTTCATACTTAAGCGACTTAATCGAATATGTAAAAGATAAAGAATTCTCAGTTAACGTTATCTCAAAATCAGGAACTACAACAGAACCTGCTGTAGCATTCCGTGCATTTAAGAAAATATTAGAAGAGAAATACGGTAAAGAAGGTGCAAAGTCTAGAATTTATGCGACTACTGATAAAGCCAAAGGTGCTTTAAAATCACTTGCAACAACTGAAGGATACGAAACATTTGTAGTACCTGATGATGTGGGAGGACGTTTCTCAGTATTAACAGCTGTAGGATTATTACCGATTGCAGCAAGTGGTCATGATATTGAATCGATGATGCAAGGTGCAGATCAAGCGCGTATCGATTTAGGTTCAGATAACTTAGAAGAAAATATTGCATATCAATATGCCGTTATTCGTAATGTTCTTTATAATAAAGGTTACACAATCGAAATGTTAATCAACTATGAGCCGAGTCTTCAATACTTTAACGAATGGTGGAAACAATTATTCGGTGAATCAGAAGGTAAAGACTTTAAAGGTATTTATCCATCAAGTGCAAACTTCTCTACTGACTTACATTCATTAGGTCAGTATGTTCAGGAAGGTCGCCGTGACATTTTTGAAACAGTTGTGAAAGTACAAAATCCAAGAGCTGATATTACGATTGAAGCTGATGAGAATGATTTAGATGGATTAAACTTCTTAGCAGGTAAAACATTAGATTTTGTTAATACAAAAGCATTCCAGGGAACTATTCTAGCCCATAGTGATGGTGGTGTGCCGAACTTGGTTGTTGAAGTACCACAACTTGATGCGTTCACGTTTGGTTACATGGTTTATTTCTTTGAATTAAGTGTAGCGATGAGCGGCTACTTACTAGGTGTGAATCCATTTAACCAACCTGGAGTTGAAGCATATAAACAGAATATGTTCGCATTATTAGGTAAACCAGGATTCGAAGATAAAAAAGCTGAACTTGAAGCACGTTTGAATCAATAATATTGTTGACTTTTTGAGCTAAGGCGTATTGCCTTAGCTTTTTTAATGCACTATTTCTTTAATTTCGATAAAATGAGGTGAGAGTAGGTGGCGTTATGGATTTTATAATGCAGTATTTTAGTGAAGAAGCAATCAAAGGATACTTTGATACTTTTGAATCATTTGGTATCATTATTGCATTCTTACTACCTTTTTTCGAAGCATTTATACCGATATTACCGATTGCTTTATTTGCAGTTGTCAATGTGAATACCTATGGGCTTTATTGGGGGTTTATTATTACTTGGTTGGGTGCTTTTTGTGGTGCATATATCGTATTTCTATTAATAAGGAAATACGGACAACACAAATTTCTGAGGCATCTCAATAAACACCCTCATACGTTAAAGTTTATTAGACGTATTGATGAAAAAGGTGTCATGCCGTTATTCATTTTATTATGTTTTCCATTTACTCCATCAAGTGTGATAAATGTTGTCGCAGGGTTAAGTACAATACCTTTGAAACAATATCTTATCGCTGTTTTAAGTGGAAAAGCAGTTATGTTGTTCATATTAAGTTTTATTGGTAATGATATATATTCCTTTGTTAGAGAGCCGAAAAAGAGTATAATTGTAGCTATAGCTTTACTCATTTTATGGATGATTGGAAAGCTTATTGAAAGAAGTATTACACATAACGAGGCCAAACGATGAAAATTAAAAGTATTATCATTTCGTTAATATTTTCACTGATTTTTGTCATATTATTACGTTCATTTTTTATTTCTAACTATATTATTGTTGGTCACTCAATGGAACCTACATATCATGATGGTGATCGTGTACTCGTCAATCAATTTATTGATATTGTAATTGAACCCCAAATAGATGATGTTTACTTTTTTAAACTGAATGAAAATGAAACTATGATAAAACGTATTATTGCAACGCCGGGTGATTACATAAAAATATCTAAGGATACGCTTTATATTAATGGAAAGAAGTCAAGATACAGTGATTCGTCGATGAAGCTATTGCTGAATGATAAGATGAGAAAGTATCGTATTGTTCCGCAAGATTGTTATTTAGTTCTTGGTGACAATATTGATGATAGTACTGACTCAAGAACATATGGATGTATCAGTCGAAATCAAATGTTAGGAAAAGTGATTTATACGTATTGGCAGAATAAAAAATAAGAGGTGGCAATTTGAAGAAGGAAATCGTAGAATGGTTGATTGCGATAGTAGTTGCAGTAGCTTTAATATTTGTAATTAATCAATTTTTATTTGTAACGTATACCGTAAAAGGAGATTCAATGGATCCTACTTTAAAAGACGGAGAAAAAGTAATTGTGAACAAGATTGGCTATACATTAGGAAATATTGACAATGGTGATGTAATTGTTTTCCATGCAGATGAAAAAGCAGACTATGTAAAACGTGTTATCGGTAATGCAGGTGATACAGTTGAATATAAAGATGATCAATTATTTGTGAATGGAAAAAAAGTAGATGAACCTTATCTTGAAGAAAATAAAGTAGCAAAAACAAATATTTTATTAACTGAAAATTTTAGCGTTAAAGATTTAGCAAACGCTAATGGTAAAAATAAGATACCTGAAGATAGCTTACTTGTATTAGGTGATAATCGTGAAGTAAGTAAAGATAGTCGTTATTTTGGTTTAATTAAAGAGGATCAGGTGGTCGGTGAAGTTGCATTACGCTACTGGCCATTCAATAGTTTTCATTACAATTTTGATTCAAAATAAAAACTACTGCACTTTTTATAATTTATTATAAGAAGTGCATTTTTTTTAGGAGGTAAATTTTATGTCCGTTAAATTTTTGATGGGTAGACGTGGTACCGGTAAAACGCATTATATTATCGAATCTATTAAAGATAAACTTAAAGAGCAAGCATTAGGTGATCCAATTATTATGATAGCACCGAGACAGAGTACATTTTCAATTGAACAGGCGTTAAGTCATGATGAATTAATTAAAGGAAGTATGCGCACGGCAATATATTCTTTTGATCGATTATATTGGCGTCTGAAAAGTGAACTTGGTGGTACGGATTTATCATTGATTTCAAAAGCGGGTATTGAGATGTTGACGTATGATGTATTATTACAGCAACAAAGAAAATTACGTCGTTTCCAGACATCGAGCCAGTATTATGGATTTAGTCAAAAACTCAGTCAGACGATTAGTGAATTAAAAAAATATAATGTTACTGTTGAGCAATTAAAAGCATTATCAACTGCTAACTTAGAAGTAAGAACGCAGGATAAACTACATGATATTGCACTTGTTTATGATCATTTAAATAATGAAATGAACAATGAATTTATGCAATCCGAAGACACACTCTATCATTTAATTCAGTTGATAGAATCATCTGCATCAATAAAGCAATCTGAAATATATATAGACGGATTTTATAATTTTACGACTATGGAATATTTAGTTATTTTAGCACTGTGCAGATATGCAAAATCTGTGACGATTGCATTAACGATTGATCCGGAAAAGCGAAGTGATCTATTTCGTAAAACAGAAGAAACTTATCATGATATTACAGAATATTTAAAGACTGCCCAAATTGATTTTGAAATCAAAAAATTTATTACGAAATTTCGTTTTAAAAATGCAGCTTTAAACCATTTAGAAGAAAATTTCGATGCAATTCATGTAGATGCTTTACCTGAAACTACAATTGAATTATTAGAATCAGATAACATCCAGTCTGAAGTGAATGCAATAATGCATAAAATATACAACTTAGGAAAATCAGAATACAGATATAAAGATATCGCTGTATTATATCGAGAACAATCTTATGCGGATGCTTTGATTAAAAGAGCAAATCAACTGAATATACCTTATCACACAGATAAAAAAGAAGTGATGCATCATCACCATAGTATAGAATTAATCCGTTCTTTACTTGATTTCTTCAAAAATACTTATCAAATCGATCATCTTTTTAGAGCATTAAAAACAGGTTTACTCACGAAAAATGTTGAACGATTAGACATACAGTTTGTTGATATGCTTGAAAATGTAATGATAACACGAGGTATGCAATATAAAGACTTGATTCAAAGAAGAAAGCTTCAATTTAATAAGGATGACATGTATTCCACGGAAGTTTGGGAGCAGTTTTCACAATACATAGAAACAACACTGGAAATTATTGAACCTTTAAGAATTAGTTTAATGAAGGCTGAGAATGCGAATGAATTTGCTACATATTTATATCAATTTCTGTTGGAAATTCAGTTGCCTGAATATTTGATGGCAAGTCGTGATAAGATGCATGAAGCGGGTCAAAATTATAAGGCACTTGAGTTTGATCAATTGTTAACAGGTATTAACCAAGTGTTAGACGACTTTGTTGAAGTACTACGAGATAAAGATTTACCTTATCAAGTAATGACAGAAATCTTAGATGTTGGCCTTGTTGCTTTAGAATATAGTGCAGCTCCACAAGGGTTGGACCAAATACAAATTTTGAACTTAGATTTAGCTAAAGTTGAAAATAAAAGAGTTATTTTTGTTTGTGGATTGAACGATGAAATATTACCACGTCGAATAAAAGAAGATGCAATTATTACCGATTATGAAAAAAGAAATATATCAGATATAGGTGGCTTAAAATTAGCACCAACCACTGATTTATTGACACAAGATGAACGTTTTGTTGCGTATATAGCGATGACCAATGCTTCTGAATTGCTTTTCCTGTCATATAGTTTGATGAATCAGTCTTATGAGGCGATGCGTCCTTCTCCTTATATTAACGATATTAAAGGCATCAGTCTTATCCATACAGTTACCACGTCAGAATTTAAACCAAACGAACGTATAACGACGATAAATACTGGTATTAATGTTGCAGCGCATCATTATCAGGATGCTGAGTGGCAGTCAATTATTAACTACTACATTAACAATGGATACAGCGACATATTTGATTTAGGTAGGTACCGTAACCAGACAAAACCGCTGAATGAAATAAATATTGATACACTATATGGTGATGTTATAAAAGCGAGTGTATCGCGCTTTGAAAGCTATAATCAATGTGCTTTTAAACATTTTGCTGATCATGGATTAAGACTAAGACCTCGTGATAATTATGAACTGCAAAGTTTCCAGCTTGGAAATATTTATCATGAAGTATTGGCTTATTTAGGTGAAACGTTTAAAGACCAATTATTTAACATTTCTAAAGAGGATATCAGACAAGCAGTACGTCAATATTTAGCACAACATTTACCGAACGTACAGTTTGAAATAATGTATTCTAAACAACATTATCGTTTTATGATGCTTAAGATTGAAGCGATGCTGACTGATACATTTAGCATGATTCAGTCACATCAGAAACAAAGTAAATTTAAGATGGCTAAATTTGAAACTCGATTTGGTAAAGGCGGAGCACTTGAAAGCCAGAAGATTAATTTACCTGCAGGAAAAAAGGTCGAAATTAGTGGTCAGATAGATAGAATTGATATATTAAATCATATGAATCAGGATTATGTCTCTGTTATAGACTATAAATCCGGGTCTACAGCCCTTGACTTACGAAAAGTTTATTATGGCATTCAGATGCAGATGATGACGTATATGGATGTCGTATTACAAAATAAATCAGCCCTTGGACTTAAAGAAACAACACTTCCTGCAGGCATGTTGTATTTTCATGTTTATGAACCAAAGCTTAAGTTAAATCATAAAAATGAAATGTCTGAAGATCTGTTAAAGAAAAGAGCTATGGCATATAAGATGGACGGTTATATTATTGATGATTTAGACTTGGTGAGTTATTTTGATAATGCGATAAGTGAATCGAATAAATCAGATATTGTACCTGCTAGTTTAAAAAAATCAGGAGAATTTACTGCTGCATCAAAAGTATTACCTGTCGATGTGCTTTATCGCTTTATTGAACATAATCGTAATAACTTTAAACAGACGGCGCAAAATGTGTTATCTGGAGACTGTAGTATTATGCCTTTATCATATGATAATAAGTTACCATGTGATTTTTGTGATTTCAAACCTGTATGTCATATCGATCCAATTTTAAATGCACAGGATATCCGTGTGAAAGATGAAAAGATAGATGCTATTCAAGAAGTAATGAAAGGAGAACAAACTGATGGCGATGACGTGGACTGAAGACCAGTTGCTTGCGATAGAAACAGTTGGTCAGGATACTTTAGTATCAGCGGCGGCAGGCAGTGGTAAGACTGCTGTTCTCGTTGAACGTATTATTCGAAAAATAATCGATCAAAAAATAAATATCGATGAAATGCTGATTGTGACATTTACGAATGCGAGTGCTAAAGAAATGCGCGAACGTATTCATGCAAGAATATTAAGTGAATTAAGAAATAATCCAACGGAACATCTTAAAAACCAGCTCATTAAAATTCATCAGGCAGAAATATCAACGCTTCATCGTTTCTGTTTAAATTTAATCGAGAAATATTATTATACAATCGATCTGGATCCTACTTTCAGAACAGGGAACGATGAAGAAATGTCACTATTATTGATGCAGGCGATTGATGAAGTTTTAGAAGAGGCGTATGAACGTCTGGATGATGATTATTTAAAATTAATCCTACATTTAACAAATGAACGAAGCGACAATGAATTACGCACCTTACTGTCGAAATTATACTACTTTACAATCGCAAACAGTGAACCACTATTATGGTTACAAAAAATGCGAGCAGCATACAGAGATGCGCATGTAGAAGATGAAAATTTCAAACGTTTAGCTGAGATTATAGACACGTCTATTCAGCATGCACGATATCTCATCAGACGTGCAGAAAATTACTGCATGGATGAAGTGTTTGAGAAGACGTTAGAATATTTACAGAATATCGATAAAAGTCTTGAAATGCCGAATGGATTAGACGCTCAATATGAACTTATTAAAGATATTGCGTTTGGACGCAAGCCAACTGTAAAGACAAAAGACGACCCTGAAGCGAAGGTGTTGAATGACTTAATCACTAAAGATCTGTCAGAAGTAAAAGGTATTATTGCTAGTCTTCAAAGGATGCTGTATGCTGCACCACAAGAAATGGCAGAGGATATACAGGCAATGTACGGTGAAGTATCAGCACTAACTGAATTAACAGCTCAAGTGATAGAGCGTTTTGCAACATTAAAACGCGAACGTAAAGTCATTGATTTCAGTGATTATGAGCATTTTGCATTAAAGATATTATTATCTGACGGTAAACCAACTGAAATTGCACAAAATTTACGTGAGCATTATCATGAAATTTTAGTCGATGAATATCAGGATACTAACCGTGTACAGGAAAGTATTATTCAGGCTATAAAAAAACATCCGGAAGCTTCAGGTAATCTATTTATGGTTGGAGATGTTAAGCAATCAATATACAAATTTAGACAGGCTGAACCTGAGTTATTCCTGCAAAAATATGCTGAATTTAAAACAGAGAAAACCGGCAAAGTTGTAGAACTTTCTAAAAACTTTAGATCACGTCTTTCTGTTATTGATGATACGAATGCAATATTTGAACGTATTATGGATACAACGATAGGTGATATTGAGTATGATGCTGCACAAAAACTATATTACGGGGCACCATTTGATGATGAACCACAATCAACAGAAATGGTTGTCATTAATAAAGCGCATATTGAGTTAGAACATCCCGAAAGTCATTATATTGCACAACGTATTCAGCAAATTATTGAAAATGAGCAAGTATATGACGTAAAAACTCAACAATACCGTAAAGCTACATATAAAGATATTGCGATTCTTGAACGTGGTTTTAGTAATGCAGTGACACATATGCAGGTGATGAAAGCATATAATATACCATTCCATGTAAGCAGTAAAGAAGGTTATTTCAAGACAGATGAAATTGAATCTATCATGAGTTATTTACGCGTTATTGATAATCCGCTGCAGGATATTCCGTTAGCAGGTATATTGCGTAGTATTATCTATCAGTTTAGCGCTGATGAAATTGCAACGATTCGATCTATCGATACTTCAATCTATCTTTATCAAAACTTATTGCAGTATAAAGAGAGTGGTGGCAATGATACTTTAAAAACAAAAGTAATAAAAGTATTAAGTGATATTGAAGATTATCGTAACTGTCAACAATCGATGAGTGTAAGTCAGTTAGTGTCATATATATATGAGGATACACATTTTGTTGAAAAATATTTATTACTAGCTGGCGGGCAACAGCGAGAAGCAAATTTAAATAAGTTACTTAGTTTAGCTGATAACTTTGAACAATCAAGTTATCGCGGTGTTTTCCAGTTTATCCGATATATCGATAATATGTTAAATAACCAAAAGGATTTTGGTGAAGTGAATATCATATCGGATGAAGCGGATGTCGTAAGAATGATGACAGTCCATGCTTCAAAAGGATTAGAGTTTCCATTTGTAATCTATGCAGGTCTAAATAAAAAATTTAACTTAAGAGATATGAATTCAGATGTACTACTGGACCAGCGTATGGGATTGTCAATTAATTATTTCGATGCAAAAGCAAATGTTTCATTTCCTTTAATGTTAAACGGTATATTCAAGTATCAGCTCAGATTGTCGCAAGTATCTGAGGAATTACGTCTCATGTATGTAGCATTTACACGTGCACGTGAGAAATTAATTTTACTTGGTTCTGTTAGAACGGAAGAAGCATTAGAGAAATATCACAATATTGATATGCACGATAAACTTGATCTTTTCTATCGTATGAATGCTACGACGCCTCTAGCATTTATCATGCCTGCGATATTACAGCCTGATGCACCGCTGCATATTCCGGTCACTATGATTTCTGAACTTGAGTTTATTCAACCAGATATTACTGAACCTTCAGTCGATGCAGATTTAGAAGCATTAAAATGGTTAACTGACTTAGAAAATTATCGTTATCCATATGAGGAAGAATTTACGCTACCGACAAAAGAAAGTGTATCTGATATTAAGAAAGCAGAATTAGAAGACGACTTAACAATGTGGACGTATGTCAATCAATATAAACTTGGTAAGAAACAATTTGACCGACCGAAGTTTATGACAGAACAGAAGAAAACAGCGCAGGAAGTCGGAACATTAATGCATCTCGTTATGCAGCACTTACCACAGAAGAGAATGAATGATAGTGAATTACACGACTTCATTGAAAGTTTAGTTGATAAGAAATTGATTGCTGCTGAAGACGTAGCATATATTAATATCGCGCATATAAAGACCTTTATGTCATCTGAAATTTTCAGTATGTTAATAGAGGCTGAAGAAGTATATCATGAACTGCCATTTGTTATCGGCAAACAATATTTAGTCGATGCACATCCAGATCAACTTGTACAGGGGATGATCGACTGTGTGTTTAAATATCATGATGAATATTATCTATTAGATTATAAGACAGATAAAGTTGTGCCAAGGTTAGGCAGAACGATTGATGAAACAATACATTCTATGGCAGAGAATTATCGTATTCAGATGACTTATTATAAAGCAGCGCTAGAAACGGTGTTGAATGCCCCTGTAACACCTTATCTGTATTTCTTTGAAGGTGGATTAGTAGAGGTGAAAGCATGAAACAAACTTTAGTACATGTGTTATATGCAATACCACTTATATTATATACATTAAGTGTGGCATTTTTAATCAATCAGCCGATTGAACTGATTAATCCGTTTGAATATTATAATGCAATGGAGATGCCAACTTTATCTTTATATATTATGATGATTTTATTTGTAAGTTTTAGTATGTTCGGATTTATTATTGCTTATCGTTTTTCTATTCTAAGTAAGCTCAATAATAAATCGATGCTATTATTTATACTATTTAGTTTATTATTTTCATTATTTATCACAAGAATGAGTGTGATGTTAGAGCTAGCAGTTATATTACCGATATTAAAGTTTTTAAGCAGAAAACAAATATCTTCCAGACAATATTTGTTGTTGTCTGGCAGTATATATGCTGGATTTTTGTTTATTATCATCATTCCGTTAATGATTCTTTATAAAGATTATGAAGCATTTTTAAATGTAAATCAGTTTCAGCAGTTTATAGAGATTTATAATAAGCATCAATTATTTGATTTCTTACGTTTAAATATAACGTTATTTATTTCACACTTATTACATTATATCGTTGTATTATTTGTCGGAATTATGCCGGGATTGTTAATGGGGATGTATCATCGTAATAAAAGGGAAGACTCAATTAATATCATCATTCAGGCGCTCATTTTTTTAATTAGTGGAACAGCTGTAAAGTTACTTATTTTTAAATTTAGCTATAGCTTTCTGCAATTTTCATTAGCAATTCTTGGTTCAGGCTTACAAGGTATAGGAGTAATGCTATTAATTATCTTGTGTGTAAGATATATTGAGAGGAAGTATAAGGCAGAAGAGATGACACAGCATGCATTATTATTTATAAGCATGATGTGTTTAATTGAACTGATTATTTATAGTTTATTTACTGGAATATATAAATTACCGTATCCTTCAACATCTATCATAAATTTATTACAGTATTCTTTGATAGTGGCACTTGTTATACCTATATTATTCATTGTTTTAAGTAAATTGAGTGATAAACATTATAAAAATAATAATAGATAAATCTAAAAAGCATGAAAGTTATGACAATATTCTGTATAATGAGGGCAACACAGAAGAGGAGTGGAAGCAGAATGAAGTTTTTAACATTTAAGGTTGGCGATAAAGAAACATATGGTGTTAAAGTTAAACGTGAGGATGCAGCTTGGGATTTAGTAAAAGTATTTGCTGATTTCAAGGAAGGGGATTATCCTAAAACGTTACTTGAAGCTTTACAGCAAAATAATACAGTAGATTTTCAGGAGTTAGTGCGTGCAACAATTGAAAAAGTTGAAGCATCTGAAAAAAAGGCTGATTATAAATATGAATTCACAGCGATTCAATTCTTACCACCTGTTACACCTACAAATAACGTTATTGCAATCGGTCGTAACTATGAAGAACATGCATCTGAACTAAATAATGAAGTGGATGCATTATATGTATTTACAAAGGCACCATCAAGTTTAATTGGTGATGGAAATGAAATTCCTTCACATAGTGACGTAACGAATGCGCTGGATTATGAAGGTGAACTAGGTGTTGTTATCGGTAAGTACGGACATAAGATTCCAAAAGCGATGGCATTAGATTATGTTTATGGTTATACGATCATCAACGATATTACAGCACGTGACCTACAGAAAACACATTCACAGGCATTTCTTTCGAAAAGTTTAATTGGTGGTTGTCCGATGGGGCCATACATCGTTACGAAAGATGAATTACCTATGCCTGAAAATACAAATATTGTGACGAAAGTTAACAATGAAATTCGTCAGGACGGTAATACGAAGGATATGGTATTAAAGATTGATGATTTAATTGCTGAAATTTCAAAATATGTAGCACTTCACCCGGGAGATGTTATTGCAACTGGTACGCCAAGTGGGGTTGGAGCTGGTATGAATCCTCCAGTTTACTTAAAACGTGGCGATGAAATCAAAGTTACGATTGATGGTATTGGTACATTGGTGAACACGGTAGGCGAATAAAACTTTTTATTAGAGGGACAGTTTTTAAACGGACTGTCTCTTTTTATGAATAAATATAATAACAGTTTTAATAAACTATACGCATTAGTAACGAAAAAATTAAATATATGTTAAACTATATGAGTATGTATTATAGATAGGGGGAATACAGTTGATTACTGGTATGTTACATTTACACATCATGAGTTGGGTTGTTTTATTAATCGTCTTTTTTGCAGCATATGAAAACTTCTCAGATCGCTTAGGACCAAGCAAATATTTTAAACCACTGATGATGTTATTACGTATCTTTGCTTTACTTGCTCTAGTAAGTGGAGGTTACATCTTCTTTAAAGCAATGAATGCAGATGCAATGATGTATGGATTTAAATTTTTATTAGGACTAGCAACAATTGCTTTGATGGAAGTAACTTTAGCACGTAAGAAGAGAAAGAAACCTTCAAGAAACTTCTTCTACATTGTGATTTTAGTTGCACTCATTACGATTGGACTAGGTGTTCATTTACCACTTGGACCAATCACAGGTATGTTTAAGTAATCCGTTAAGAACCTCAGAATTGAGGTTCTTTTTTTCATTCATGAACTTTTTATGAATTTCTCCCCACGTTCTGTTTATTTTAGTATAATCAAAGATAACGACTAAAGTGAGGTAATTAGAATGAAAAAATTTATAACACTACTAGCAAGCATTCTTTTATTATTAACGTTTCATCAGAATGCTGATGCTGCTACAAAAAAGGATTTACGTATTTATAGTTTAATAATCGATCGTTTTATGAATGCCAATGCTGCGAATAACAAACATATTCATAACGAAAAAGATAATACACTACCATATGGTGGAGATTTAAATGGTGTTATCAATAAGATGGATTATATTAAGAAGATGGGGTTTAATACCATTCATCTTTCTCCAGTATTCGAAAAAGACCAAAATGATTATTTAGGTTATAAAGTTAAGAATTATAATACGATTGATGATGTTTACGGTGGCGAGAAACAATTTAAAAAGATGATTAAACTCGCTCATAATAAGAAGATGAAAGTTATTGTAGATATTCCGTCTACTGTGACAGAAGGTTATACTGAGACAAATGACACGAAGATGAATGACTTTCAAA
>CABFOD010000413.1_pt1 | contig 14633 bp, 10 predicted proteins | sample 3521941 | NCBI WGS metagenome assembly CABFOD01 (sample SAMEA5312449, study PRJEB27640) | indoor metagenome | biome: indoor environment; feature: uncontrolled; material: polymer tiles stone | place: Germany | collected 2014-07-07
ATAAAGTGATTGTGGATCCATTTATTACAGGAAATCCACTGTCGGATTTAAAGGCAGATGAAGTAGAAGTTGATTATATCATTTTAACTCATGGTCACGGAGATCATTTAGGTGATACGGCAAGTATTGCAAAAAGAACTGGTGCAACAGTAATTGCGTTACCAGAAGCACTTGATTATTTATCAAATAAACATGGTCTTGAAAACGTACATCCAATGAATATTGGTGGTAACGTTGAATTTAATTTCGGTAAAGTTAAATATGTACAAGCATTTCATAGTAATAGTTTCACAGAAGAGAATGGTGAAATTGTATATTTAGGTATGCCAACTGGTATTGTTTTAGAAACGGAAGCTGGTACCATTTATCACACAGGAGATACTGGGTTATTTAGTGACATGAAGTTAATCGCTGATAGACATCCAGTAGATTTATGCTTTATTCCGATTGGAGATAATTTCACAATGGGAATTGACGATGCTAGTTATGCAATTAATGAGTTTATCAAACCTAAAAAAGTCGTTCCGATACACTATGATACTTTCGATTATATTAAACAAGATCCAAAAGATTTTGAAAAAGCTGTAACCGAAGCGGAAGTAAGTATTTTAAAACCTGGTGAATACGTTGAATTATAATATAGATATCCAAAATGGCTGCTTATAAAAGCAGTCATTTTTCTTTTGTAAACATATCATTTAAGTGCTTAAGAATGTATAATAGTAAGTAATTCATTAAAATTTGATAGAGGGTATAAACATGACGAAACATGAACAAATTATTAAGTACATTGAGTCGTTATCTGTTGGACATAAAATCTCTGTCAGGCAGATTGCAAAAGATTTAAATGTATCAGAAGGAACAGCTTATCGTGCAATAAAAGAAGCGGATAACCAAGGACTTGTTGCTTCAATCGATAGAGTAGGTACCGTTAGGATTGAACGCAAGACTCGAGAGCAAATTGAAAATCTAACGTTTAACGAAATCGTTAAAATAGTAGATGGACAAGTATTAGGTGGAAAGCAAGGTTTATATAAAACGCTATCTAAATTCGCTATAGGTGCGATGGAGCTCAATGATGTTGTAAAATATTTAACGAAGAACACTTTGCTTATAGTTGGTAACAGAGCTGATGTGCAAATGGAAGCTTTAAAAAGAGGTTCTGCTGTACTTATCACTGGAGGATTTGAAGCAAACGAGGAAATCATTGAATATGCTGATGAATATGAACTGCCCATTATTTCATCAAATTACGATACCTTTATAGTGGCAAATTTAATTAACCGAGCTATATATGACCAAATGATTAAAAAAGAAATACTCATGGTTGAAGATATTATGATACCGATAACATCCACATCTTATCTTGATGACACACAAAAAGTTAGAGATTGGAATGAATTATCGCAGCTTACTTCACATACTCGTTTTCCTATAGTTGATAATGAAACGAAAGTTGTTGGTATTTTAACGAGTAAAGATATTGTAAATGAAGAGCCAGATAAAAGTGTTAAAACATTAATGACTAAAACACCAATAGTTGCACATTTGAATACAACTATTGCGACATGTGCACATTTAATGATTTGGGAAGGTATTGAATTATTACCGGTTGTTTCAAATTCTAAAGAATTAATTGGTATCATTTCAAGAGAAGATGTATTAAAAACGATGCAGTTAATGAGTAGACAGCCACAAATCGGTGAAACGATTCATGATCAAATTGCAAAACAAATAACGATGAATAATGGTAACGTTGTTGTAAACATTTCTCCTCAACTGACAAATCAGTTTGGGATGATGACGAAATCAGTATACCTCGCAGTTATTGAAGAAGCTTTACGTTATGAAATAAGGAAAATGAAAAAATCAGAATTTATGATTGAACATATAGATATATATTATTTAAAAACCGTACAAATTGATGATGATGTAGAAGTTAAGGTTACGACATTAGATATAGGTCGGTTGTTCGCGAAATTTGAAGTAACGATGGTGAGTGGAAGTGCGACTGTAGCTAAAGCGTTGCTCATGTGTCAAATTCTCGAAAAATAAAAAAGCGTTATAATAACGCTTTTAAATGTATTATTTATGCTTTTGTTGTTCGAACTCTTCCCATGCTTTATTTTCGATGGGTAAGTTACCTTTAAAGTATTTGCTCGCTTTATAACCATAAATCATATTCAAAATACCAAAGAATAATAATACTAAAACAATAATATACGTTACTAAAGTTGGAAATAACAATACTTGATCAACTGCAAATGCAATCATAAATATACCAAAATAAAACCTTGAGCGAGCTTTATGATAAGCTTTTCTAACGTCACGCTTAGTTCTAAGTGAACGAGCAAGATTTAAAATAGCAAATATTAAAGCTAGTATCATGACTGTTACTGCTAAAGCAACGAATGTAGACATAATTTCAGGTGACATTTTCGATTCCTCCTACCAAGTCGAATTATATCAATTAATAAAATATAAGTAAATATATAGAAAGAAGGATAACAATGGAAGAAATATTAAATAAAATTAAGCAATACGAAACAATTATTATACATAGACATGTGAGGCCAGATCCTGATGCTTACGGTTCACAATTAGGATTGAAATATATTTTACAAGATACTTTCCCTGAGAAAAAAATATACGCAGTCGGACAATCGGAACCTACGTTGGAGTTTATAGGTGAGTTAGATGATATATCTGATGATACTTATAATGACGCATTAGTTATCGTATGTGACACGGCTAACGCTCCTAGAATTGACGATGAGCGCTATAGTACAGGTAAAGCATTAATTAAAATTGATCATCATCCACCAGTTGATTCATATGCGGACATTAATTTCGTGAATACAGATGCATCATCTACAAGTGAAATGATATTTGATTTAAATACAGCGTGGAATTTGAATGATTCAAACGTAAGTGAACGTGCAAGTAGAGTATTATATTTAGGTATCGTCGGTGACACTGGAAGATTCTTATTCGACAATACGACGACACATACGATGGAAGTAGCCGCTCAATTAATGACTAAAGAATTTGAACGCAATAAACTACTCAATCAATTAAGCGAACGTGATCCTGAGTTATTACATTTTCAAGGTTATATACTTCAAAACTTCAAATACGATGGCGAAGGTTTTTGTTCTATTAAAATTACGAAAGACATTCTTGAACAATTTGATTTAAAACCTAACGAAGCATCATTATTTGTTAATACTGTTTCCGACATTAAAGGACTTAAAGCTTGGGTATTTGCAGTAGATGAAGGTAAAGAAATTAGATGTAGAATCCGTTCTAAAGGTATTCAAATTAATCATATAGCTGCTAAGTATAACGGTGGAGGACACCCTAATGCTTCTGGCGCATCAGTGTATAGCTGGGAAGAATTTGAAGCATTAGCAGCTGACATTAAATCTGAAATATAGGAGGTATAGCGCATGGTAAGTCATTTAAATATTCATTCGTCTTATGATTTGTTAAATTCAAGCATTAGAATTTCGGATGTCGTAAAAAAAGCTAAAAATGAAAATTATCAAGCGCTTGCTTTAACAGATTTAAATGTCATGCACGGCGCATTACAATTTTATGATGAATGTATCAAAGAAAATATAAAACCGATTTTTGGTTTAACGATATATTTAGATGACCAACTTAATCAAGTTGAATGTGTTGTATTAGCCAAAAATAATATTGGTTATCATAACCTCATAAAGCTGTCTTCAGCCTTATCTATAAAAGAGCGTTTCTCAACACCTGTTGAATGGTTAAATACTTATTCAGAAGGATTAATCATTATTGCAAAACATCTTGGCCCAGATAATGCTTATTTATTCAACGCCATTAGTATAGAAGATGAAGATAAATATCTTTCTCATGATTCTACAGTTGATTCAATGCATAAAAACGTCTATATAAAATCTACGCTATATTTAAATCAAAATGATGGAGGTAGTTTGATTGGGTTAAAAGCTATTAAAAATAATGAAAAGTTAACAATGAGTGACTTTAATAAAAATTTGAACCACCATTTTTTAACGAACGATGAGATAGCCGCACTCGATGTTGCAGACGATTACATACAAAACAGTGATGAAATAGCGCAAAAGTGTCATGTTGAAATTACATATCACCAAGATTTATTACCAAAGTTTAAAACACCAGAGAATAAGACGAGTAATGACTATCTATGGGAGTTGCTCTTAATTAACAAAGAAAAATATCCCCAGTTTAATGAAGTATATGAAAAAAGATTAAAATATGAATATGACATCATTATTTCAATGGGGTATGCAGATTACTTTTTAATTGTTAGTGATTTAATTCAATATGCGAAAGAACAAGGTGTACTTGTTGGTCCTGGACGTGGATCATCGGGTGGTTCTCTTGTGAGTTATATTTTAAATATAACAACTATTGATCCTATAGAATTTGATTTGTTATTTGAACGATTTCTAAATCCTGAACGTGTAACAATGCCTGATATTGATATTGATTTTCAAGATACAAAAAGAGATAAAGTCATTCAATATGTTCAAGAAAAGTATGGAGATAATCGTGTAGCAGGGATTGTTACATATGGTCACTTACAAGCAAGAGCGGTTGCTAGAGATGTTGGAAGAATACTCCAATTTGATGATGCAACGTTAAATTATATTTCAAAATTGATACCTCATAAACTCGGCATTACTTTAGATGAAGCATATGAGAATGAAGAATTTCAACAATTTGTTAGTCAAAATCATTTACATGAAAAGTGGTTTGAACTTAGCAAACAACTTGAGGGATTACCTCGACATACTTCTACACATGCCGCGGGTATTATTATAAATGATCAATCATTACATCAGTTTGTACCTACTATGATGGGTGATACAGGTGTGTTAACACAATGGACAATGACAGAGACTGAAAAAATTGGTTTGTTGAAAATAGACTTCCTTGGATTGAGAAATTTATCCATCATCCAGCAAGTTGTTAATCAAGTTAAATATCAAGAAAAGCAAAGCGTTGATATTGAAAAAATACCTTTTGATGATCCTAAAGTATTTCAACTTTTATCAAAAGGGGAAACGACAGGTATATTCCAACTTGAGTCTCAAGGTGTGCGAAGTGTATTAAAAAGATTAAAGCCTGATCATTTTTTAGATATCGTCGCTGTAACTTCTTTATATAGACCTGGTCCAATGGAAGAAATTCCGACATATATTAAGAGACGTAGACAAAATGAAAAAATCGAATATTTACATCCTGATTTAGAAAGTATTTTGAAATCAACTTATGGTGTTATTATTTATCAAGAACAAATTATGCAGATTGCGAGTAAGTTCGCAGGTTTTTCATATGGTGAAGCGGATATTTTAAGAAGAGCGATGAGTAAGAAAAATAGAGCGGCATTAGAAAATGAAAGAAAGCATTTCGTTAATGGAAGTATAAAACGAGGTTATGAGGAATCCACAGCAATTAAAATATTTGATTTAATACTTAAATTTGCTGACTATGGTTATCCGAAAGCGCATGCTGTTGCATACAGTAAAATAGCTTACATTATGACATTTTTAAAAGTCCATTATCCGACATATTTTTACGCTGCTATCTTGTCGAATGTAGTAGGTAACGAAGTGAAAACAGAACAGATGGTTACTGAATTAAAAAGAATTGGTGTTAAAATTTATCCACCATCAATTAATCATAGTGAATGGTTCTATAAAGCTACTTCAGACGGTATTTACACATCACTTGGTGCTATAAAAAGCGTCGGTTATCAAAGTGTTAAAAGTATCGTTGATGAAAGAAAGACAAATGGTCAGTATAAAGATATGTATGATATCGTCCATAGGCTACCTAGTAAAGTGAAAAGCAAAAAGATGATACAAGCACTGATTTATGCTGGTTCATTAGATGATTTTGGCCAAACTAGAGCTACAATGCTTCAGTCGATTGACGATATATATGAAAGCAGTGAATCAGTTGGAGATGCCAATAATTTACTTGCTGAATTAGGATTGAATGTAAAAAAAGAATTCAAAGAAGTTGAAGAAATGCCTGATCTCATGAAAAGTGAATATGAGAAAGAGTATTTAGGATTTTATGCAACAGAGCATCCGATACTTTCTTTATTTAAGCAACACCAATACTTATCCATTTATCCAATTGGCATACAAAATGATAAAGTACCTATGTTGGTCATGATATCTTCATTACGAAAAATCAGAACTAAAAAGGGTCAAAATATGGCTTTTGTCAATTTAATAGATGGTGTCAATGAAGTGGAAGGTGTCATATTCCCTGATGCGTATAAACTGATTGAATCAACTGAAATTACAAATGTGCCGATTATTATTAGAGGTAAGTTTGAGAAAAGAAATGGCAAAACTCAAATTATCATAAATGGTATTGAAACTTTAGACGCATTTAAGCAACAAAAATTAGAAACGACAAAAGAAGTTGTCGTTCGAAATATTACCACGCTTGATGAATGGGTAACACGTTCAGAGGCGAGTGATATTAAAGTCACATACTTTAATGATGATAATTATACTTCAAAATCACTTGGATATTTAAATTTAAACAAGGGTAATTTTGAAGAATTTATTAATATAGTAGGATATGAAAATGTGCGTCTTTTATAGTCTTTATTAATTAAATAATGTATGATATAGTATTCTTCATGGTGGTCTGACCACTGTGGAGAATTTTTTAATTTAAATAATAAAATTTCATGTATAATAATAGGATAGATACATATTATGAAGGGATGATTATTTTGTCATTAAGAGACGATGCTTTATATATGCATAAAGAAAAACAAGGTAAATTAGGCGTTTACGCAAAAGTTAAAGTTACAAACAAAGAAGAATTAAGTCTTGCTTATTCACCAGGTGTAGCTGAACCTTGTAAAGATATCCATGAAGATGTACGTAAAGTATATGATTACACGATGAAATCTAACGCTGTTGCAGTAATAACTGATGGAACAGCCGTATTAGGGCTTGGTGATATTGGTCCTGAAGCGAGCATTCCAGTAATGGAAGGTAAAGCTGTATTATTTAAAAGCTTTGCTGGCGTAGATGGTATACCAATTGCGTTAAACACAACGGATGTAGATGAAATTGTGAATACTGTTAAACTTTTAGAGCCAAACTATGGTGGCGTTAACTTAGAGGATATTTCAGCTCCAAGATGTTTTGAAATTGAAGAAAGACTTAAAAAAGAAACTAAAATACCTGTATTTCATGATGATCAGCACGGTACAGCCATTGTAACAGTTGCTGGATTAATAAATGCACTCAAAATTACTGACAGAAAATTATCCGATATAAAAGTTGTTTTAAATGGTGCTGGTGCTGCCGGTATCGCGATTATAAAATTATTATATAGTTATGGCGTAAGAAATATGATTATGTGTGATTCCAGAGGTGCAATTTATGAGGATCGACCATATGGAATGAATCCAACAAAAGATTTCGTAGCTAAATGGACAAACAAAGATAACGTCGAAGGAAAATTAGAAGATGTGATTAAAGATGCTGATGTTTTTGTAGGTGTATCAGTTGAAGGTGCACTCACTAAAGATTTAGTTGAGAATATGGCAGAAGACCCAATTATATTTGCTATGGCTAATCCAGTTCCTGAAATTATGCCTAATATTGCAAAAGAAGCTGGTGCAAAAGTAATTGGTACTGGACGTTCAGATTTTCCAAATCAAATTAACAACGTATTAGCATTCCCTGGCATTTTTAGAGGTGCTTTAGATATTAGAGCAACTCATATTAACGAAGAAATGAAGCGTGCTGCAGTTGAGGCGATCGCTAATTTAATTTCAGAAGACGAATTGAGTTCTGATTATGTTATTCCTGGACCATTTGATCCGAGAGTTGCACCATATGTCGCTAGAGCTGTTGCTAAAGCTGGTATGGAATCAGGTGTAGCACGTATCGAAGTCGATTTAGATGAAATTGAACGTAAAACTTATGAATTAGCAGATTTATCATAATTTCGGAAGGAGACTCCACATTGGATAAAGAAAAGCAAAAAGGATTAATCAAGATTGTTGAACAAATTCAATCAATTATTGTTGAAGAAAATATTCAAGTGGGCGAAAAGTTACCTTCTGAAAGATTTTTAAGTGAGGCACTTAATGTAGGACGTTCAAGTATTAGAGAAGCACTTAGAGCTTTAGAACTTTTAGGTGTGATACACACAAGAAGAGGTGAAGGTACATTTTTAAGTGATATGTACCAACACCAACTTTTTGATTTAATCGGAAGATTTTTGATTCATAACGAATCGCAATTAGATGAAATAAATGAGCTTAAATGGATGATAGAAAGCTTTTGTGAAGAACATAGTACTACTGAAGCGAAGTCAAAAGAAGAACTTGTTTCTTCTAATAATAATCAAATTATGTATATGATTTGGAAACTACTCTCTCAATATAGTGATAGATTTGAAAGAGACAATTGTAAATAAGATCAGGGGGATAGTGACATGTTTAAAGACTTGTTCAATCGAAACCAAAAAAAGAAGAAATATGTAACTGTTCAAAACAGTAAAGATAATGACGTGCCTGAAGGTATTATGACTAAATGTCCCAAATGTAAAAAAATTATGTACACGAAAGAACTCGTACAAAATTTAAATGTTTGTTTTAATTGTGATCATCATATTTCTTTAACCGCTCATGACAGAATTAAAGCTGTAAGTGATGAAGATGCATTTAAAGAATTTGATGTAGGTATGACTGCTTCCAATCCATTAGAATTTCCTGGATATGAAGACAAGCTTGAAAAAGATAGACAAAAAACAGGTCTAAATGACGCCGTTGTAACAGGTGTTACTAAAATAGAAGGTATCCCTTATGGTATTTGTGTTATGGATTCTAGATTTAGAATGGGTAGTATGGGTGCAGTAGTAGGGGAGAAGATTTGTAGAATTGTAGATTATTGTACAGAACATAACTTGCCTTTTGTATTATTCACAGCCAGTGGTGGCGCTAGAATGCAAGAAGGTATTATTTCGCTTATGCAAATGGCTAAGACAAGCGTTTCAATTAAACGACATAGCGATAAAGGATTGCTCTTTATTTCTTATATGACACACCCAACAACAGGTGGCGTTTCAGCAAGTTTCGCATCAGTTGGAGATTTGAATTTTGCAGAACCAAAAGCATTGATAGGATTCGCTGGTAGAAGAATTATTGAACAAACGATAAGTGAGAAACTACCTGATGATTTTCAAACTGCAGAATTTCTGTTAGAACATGGACAGCTAGATAAAGTTGTACATCGTAAAGATATGTATAAAACTTTAAGTACTGTTCTTAAGATGCATTATAACGAGGTGAGTAACAATGCTTGAATTTGAAAAACCTTTAGAAGAAATTAAAGAAAAAATAGTTTCACTAAAAGCTTATCAAGAAAAACATAGTGTCAATTTAGCAGATGAAATTGAAATATTAGAAGCGACTTTAACTAAAGAAACAGAACAAATCTATAAAAATTTAAAGCCTTGGGATAGAGTACAAGTTGCTAGGTTACAAGAACGACCAACAACTTTGGATTACATTCCATACATATTTGATGAGTTCATAGAACTACATGGTGACAGAACATTTAGAGATGATCCTGCTTTAATAGGTGGATTGGCTTATTTTAATGGCTTACCAGTAACCGTTATTGGTCACCAAAGAGGTAAAGATACGAAAGATAATATTTACCGAAACTTTGGCATGGCTCATCCAGAAGGTTATCGTAAAGCTTTACGCCTTATGAAACAAGCAGAAAAATTCAACCGTCCTATCATCACATTTATTGATACTAAAGGTGCTTATCCAGGTAAAGCTGCTGAAGAACGAGGTCAAAGTGAGTCAATTGCTAAAAATTTAGTTGAAATGGCTTCTTTATCAGTTCCAGTTATATCTATCGTGATAGGCGAAGGTGGAAGTGGCGGAGCACTTGGTTTAGGTGTAACAAATCGTTTACTAATGTTGGAAAATAGTACGTATTCCGTAATCTCTCCAGAAGGTGCAGCAGCATTGTTATGGAAAGATTCTGGTTTAGCTCAAATGGCAGCAGAGACGATGAAAATTACAGCTCCTGATTTATTCAAATTAGGTGTAGTTGATGAAGTTGTAGAAGAGCCATTTGGTGGTGCGCATAAACATTTAGAAAATCAAGCTACGCTTATTAAAACGTCACTTGAAAATCATCTATCTGAACTGAAAGCTTTAACTGGTGAAAGTTTAGTTGAAGACCGCTTTAATAAGTATCGTAATATAGGAAGTTATGTTGATTAATAATATATTAGAAAAAGAAAAGTCTTTTTTATTAAGACTTTTCTTTTTCTTTGTTATATGTATATATGCATAATAGAAATAAATATTAAGCGTTTGCAATTTTTGAAAAATTACAAAAGTTGAAATCTTTGTACAAGAAGACGTTTACATATTTAAATAACAGTAGTTTTAATGGAATCAAGCAATTATTTGTGTTATTTTTAAATTAACAAACATATAACAAGAGAGGTCTGTATATTTATGAAAAAAATTGCAGTATTGACGAGTGGTGGAGATTCACCAGGGATGAACGCAGCAATTCGTGCGGTTGTTCGTAAAGCTATTTATCATGACATTGAAGTTTATGGTGTTTACCAAGGCTACTTAGGCTTAATAAATGATAATATTGAAAAGCTTGAATTAGGTTCAGTAGGTGACATGATTCAAAGAGGTGGAACATTCCTTTATTCTGCAAGATGTCCAGAATTTAAAGAGAAAGAAGTTCGTGCTAAAGCTATCGAGAACCTTGAAAAAAGAGGTATTGAAGGTTTAGTTGTTATTGGCGGCGATGGGAGTTACCGAGGTGCACAAAGATTAAGTGAAGAAGCTAAAAATCTTCAAACTATCGGTGTTCCAGGTACAATCGACAATGATATAAATGGTACAGACTTTACAATCGGATTTGACACGGCTCTTAATACAATTATTGAGTCTGTTGATAAAATTAGGGATACAGCATCAAGTCATGAACGTACTTTTATTATCGAAGTTATGGGAAGAGATGCAGGAGATTTAGCATTGTGGTCAGGACTTGCTGCTGGAGCTGAAACAATTTTAATTCCAGAAGTTAAAGCTGATATTGAAGAAATTGCTGAAAAAATCCAACAAGGTATGGATCGAGGCAAAAAACACTCTATTATTGTATGTGCTGAAGGTGTTATGAGTGGCAATCAATGTGGTGAAGAGTTGAAGAAATTCATCAACATTGATACGCGCGTTTCATGTCTAGGACATATTCAAAGAGGTGGAACACCTTCTGGTATGGATAGAGTGTTAGCTTCAAGGTTAGGTGGATATGCAGTGGAACTGCTTATGCAAGGAGATAGTGCAAAAGCAGTTGGTATCCAGCAAAACAAGCTAACTTGCACACATTTTGATGAAATATTCCAAGCTGAACATAGTATTGATAACAAAATGTATGAATTAGCGCATCAATTATCTATTTAAATAAAGAAAATTTACGGAGGTCATTTTAAAATGAGAAAGACAAAAATTGTATGTACGATAGGTCCAGCATCAGAATCAGAAGAAATGTTAGAAAAATTAATGCTTGCAGGTATGAACGTTGCGAGATTAAACTTCTCACACGGTAGTCATGAAGAACATAAAGGTCGTATCGATACAATTAGAAAAGTAAGTGCAAGATTAAATAAAAACATTGGTATTTTATTAGATACTAAAGGCCCAGAAATCAGAACTAATAATATGAAAAATGGTTTGATTGAACTTACTAAAGGTAGTGAAGTTACAGTTAAAACAACTGAAATAGAAGGTACACCTGAAGCATTTTCTGTTACTTACGAGAAATTAGCTGAAGACGTTGAAGTTGGTTCAACAATTCTTCTTGATGACGGTTTAATTGAACTAACTGTAAAATCTGTTGACGTTAATACAGGCGACGTAGTTTGTCATGTAGAGAATACAGGAGAATTAAAAAATAAAAAAGGCGTTAACTTACCAGGTGTTAAAGTAAATCTACCAGGTATTACTGATAAAGATGCTAGTGATATTCGTTTTGGTATCGACCAAAATGTTGATTTTATCGCGGCAAGTTTCGTTAGACGTTCATCTGATGTTTTAGATATTCGTTCAATTTTAGAAGAAAAAGAAAATAACACAATTAAAATTATTCCTAAAATCGAAAATGAAGAAGGTATCGATAACATTGATGAGATCCTTCAAGTTTCAGATGGTTTAATGGTAGCTCGTGGTGATATGGGTGTTGAAATTTTACCAGAAGCAGTTCCTATGGTTCAAAAACAATTAATCCAAAAATGTAATAAATTAGGTAAACCTGTTATTACAGCTACTCAAATGTTAGATTCAATGCAAAGAAATCCTCGTTGTACAAGAGCTGAAGCGAGTGACGTTGCAAACGCAATTTATGACGGTTCAGATGCAGTTATGTTATCTGGTGAAACAGCAGCTGGATTATATCCAGAAGAAGCGGTACGTACTATGCAAAATATCGCAGTTGCAGCTGAAGAAGCACAAGATTACAAAAAATTATTATCAGATCGTTCTAAAATGATCGATACGAATTTAGTTAATGCTATTGGTGTATCAGTTGCACATACGGCTTTAAACTTAAATGTAGAGTCAATCGTTGCTGCAACTGAAAGTGGTGCTACTGCACAAACAATCTCTAAATATAGACCACAATCACATATTATTGCAGTTACACCAAACGAAACAACTGCTCGTCATATGACATTAGTATGGGGCGTATTACCAGTAGTTAAAAAAGGTAAACAAACGACTGATGAACTATTAAATAATGCAGTTTCAACAGCAGTTAATACTGGATTAGTTGATAATGGTGACTTAATCATCATCACAGCAGGTGTACCAACTGGTGAATCAGGTACAACTAACTTAATGAAAATACATTTAGTTGGTGATGAATTAGCTAAAGGTCAAGGAATTGGTCATAATTCAACAGTAGGTAAAGCTGTCGTTGTTAATTCAGCAGAAGACTTAAAAGGTAAAGATTTAAGTGAATCAATCGTCGTAACACAATCAACTGATGCAGAAATGGTTCCTTATTTAGAAAATGCTAAAGGAATTGTAACTGAAGAAGGTGGATTAACTTCTCACGCAGCTGTAGTTGGACTTAACTTAGGTGTTGCAACGATCGTTGGCGTAGAAGAAGCTCGTCAAAAAATAGTAGATGGCACATTAATCACATTAGATCCAAAACAACATAAAATTTATGAAGGATACGCTAACGTATTATAATTTCATATCAAAAATAAAAGCGTCTAGGATATTAACATCTTAGATTAATATAAAAGAGCGTAAATTCTTGGTTTTCAAGAATTTACGCTCTTTTTACTATAATGATACAAGAATCAGCATATAAGTTTGGGTAGTCTTGCAACATACAGCATGCACTTTCAAAATCGTAAGATTTTATAAAAATAACGTCTCATTTCACTGAATAAATCAGTGGAATGAGACGTTTTGTATTATTGAAGTTTAAACCCTTTTCTCTTCTGATTAAAATACATCAAAGTTAAAAAGATGAACCAAATAGGTGTGATCAATATAGCAATTAAAGTAACTTTATTCGTCATTAATAGTACGAACACAAATATAAAGAAGATTAAAGTTATCCATGCTACTGGAACACCACCAGGTAATTTAAATTTTGATGATTTATTTAACTCTGGAGAAATTTTACGATATCTAATATAAGCAATAATAATCAATGACCATACGACTAAAAATAATACTGTTGATACAGAAGTTACATATTTAAATACTTCTCCAGCATCTTTAATCATATAGTTTAGAAGAACAGATATCATTAATAAGAAACAACTGAAAAATGTTGCTTTATAAGGGACGCCTGATTTATTTGTTTGCCCAAACCTCTTATTAGCTTGTCCATTTTGAGAGAGACCATATAGCATTCTACTATTAGAGAATATACCGCTATTACAAGATGAAGCTGCAGCTGTAAGCACAACGAAATTAATAATTGCTGCTGCAATTGGTATGCCTATAAGACCAAATAATTTAACAAATGGACTCTCTGCAGGATCTATTTGATCCCATGGTGTAATAGACATGATGATAATTAATGACCCTACATAAAAAATCATAATGCGGATAGGTACGCTATTAATCGCTCTAGGAATTGTTTTGTGAGGGTCTTTCGTTTCTCCGGCTGTTACACCGATTAATTCAATTCCTACAAATGAGAATGCAGCCATTTGGAATGATAGGAAGAATCCATTCATACCATTTGGAAAGATGCCATCATGATCCCATATGTGCGTGATAGATGCTGTACCATATGGTGTGTTATAAGCCATGACAATCATGATAACACCTACAATTATTAATGCTACGATTGTCGTAATTTTGATGATTGAAAACCAAAATTCTAATTCTCCAAATAGTTTAGCAGTCATTAAGTTCATCGTCATTAATACGAGTATTGTAAATAATGCTGTAATCCATGTCGGTATGTCTGGAAACCAAAAGCTTATGTATTTTGCTACTGCTGTAACCTCTGCCATACCTGTAACAATCCAACAGAACCAATAAGTCCATCCTGTTA
>CABFOD010000876.1_pt1 | contig 14582 bp, 16 predicted proteins | sample 3521941 | NCBI WGS metagenome assembly CABFOD01 (sample SAMEA5312449, study PRJEB27640) | indoor metagenome | biome: indoor environment; feature: uncontrolled; material: polymer tiles stone | place: Germany | collected 2014-07-07
CTAATTACCAGAATTCAAAATAATGAAATTAAAAAGAGCGAATACCGACTGAATGGTATTCGCTCTTTTATCATCATACTTATTAATTAATTTCTACTGCATCATCGAGTGGTTTGAATGGATCTTCTTCATTAATATAGTCATAGAACATGATGCCATTTAAATGATCGATTTCGTGTTGCAATACGATTGCTGGATATCCTTTGAATCTTTTCTTAAATGGATTTCCTTCTATATCGTATGCTTGAATTGTTATTTTATAATTACGATGAACAAGTCCTGGTTTAGCTTCGTCTACACTTAAGCATCCTTCTCCGCCATTTAAATATGCTTTTTGTACGCTATGGCTTACGATTTTAGGATTGATAAGTTGAAGTTCGATTTGGTTTCCTTTTCCGTCATCTTGTATATATACAGCTAACATTTTTTTAGAAACATTGATTTGTGGAGCGGCTAGTCCTACGCCAGAACGTAATTTGTATTTTTTAGCAAGATCTTCATCTTGAGAGTTCTTTAGGAATTCCATCATTTCATTTAATGTTTCTTTGTCTTCAGTCGATACTGGTAATTCTACTTCTTCGGCTTTCTTTCTAAGAGTTTCGTGGCCGTCACGAATAATATTTTCCATCGTTATCATTTACATGCACCTTCCTCATATAAAATATTATCAAAAACTGGTCATTTTTACATCTATTATTAATTGTATAAATAAAAAAAACAGAGTAACATATTGATAGGATTAAAAGGAGGAATTACCAATGATTGGCAAGAAATTTGTAACATTAACATTAGCGACTTCAATAATTTTAACAGCATGTGGTCAATCTAAAGAATCACTTGAATCTTTTTATAACAAAGTTGAAAAAGCAAATAAAGAAGAAAAAGTTATTGTTGATTTAAATGAGAAAATGACTAAGGCAGAAAAAGATAAAGTTCAAAAAATCGAAGCATTAAATAAAGCTAAAAATGATGACTTTAAAGCAAAAGCGCAAGAATTAACTGACGGTATAAAAGATAGAGAAGAAATTGTAAAAGATGAAAAAGCTGCAATGAAGAAATCTAAGGACATTTATGATTCATCTAAAAAAGACTATAAAAATATAGAAGATGAAGAACAATTGAAAGAAGCTAAAGATTTAAAGAATGCATTAGATGAAAAGTATAAACTACATAATGAAGTAATGAATGCCTATCAAGAAGTATTAAAAACTGAAAAAGATTTATTTAGTTATCTATCAAAAGACAATGCTACACAAAAAGGTGCAAATGATCGTTCTTCTAAATTAACTGAAGTTAATAAAAAGACTGAAAAAGTTGTAACAGATTATCAAAACACTTTAAGAAAAGTACAACAAGAAAAGAAAGATGTTTCAGCTATTTTAGATAAATAATTTGTATTAGTACAGCTAATATTATGTTTTAGTACAGTTACATAAAAACCTTTAATTTGTGGGGTTTTTAAGATGTTAGTATTTTTTATTTAACAGTAAAACAGTTTTGTGTTAGAATGATTAAGAAATGATTATTTAATATAGGGAAAGGTATGGTGAATTGAATGGCTCCGAGAAAAAAAGCCCAATTCGATGCAGTAGCGACTTTAAATGAAATAGAGTCTAAGTTTGAAATGGTTCAAGTTTTAGATGAAGAAGGAAATGTCGTAAATAGTGACTTGTTACCGGACTTATCTGACGAAGAACTTGTTGAATTAATGGAAAGAATGGTTTGGACTCGTGTTCTAGATCAACGTTCTATTTCATTAAATAGACAAGGACGTTTAGGTTTCTATGCACCAACAGCTGGACAAGAAGCTTCACAATTAGCTTCACATTATGCGTTAGAGAAAGAAGACTATGTATTACCTGGTTACCGTGATGTGCCACAATTAATTTGGCATGGTTTACCATTAACAAAAGCTTTCTTATTCTCACGTGGACACTTTATTGGAAACCAATTCCCAGAAGGTGTTAATGCTTTAAGTCCACAAATTATTATCGGTGCACAGTTTATTCAAACAGCTGGTGTAGCACTAGGTCTTAAAAAACGTGGTAAGAAAAATGTTGCAATTACTTACACTGGTGATGGCGGTTCTTCACAAGGTGACTTCTATGAAGGTATCAACTTTGCTTCTGCTTACAAAGCACCTGCAATTTTCGTTATCCAAAATAACAACTATGCGATTTCAACACCTCGTGACAAACAAACAGCTGCTAAAACATTAGCTCAAAAATCAGTAGCAGTTGGTATTCCAGGTGTATTAGTAGATGGAATGGATGCATTAGCAGTATATGCAGTAACTAAACAAGCGCGTGAACGTGCAGTAAATGGTGAAGGTCCATCATTAATCGAAACATTAACTTACCGTTACGGTCCACATACAATGGCTGGTGACGATCCAACTCGTTACAGAACTTCTGATGAAGATTCTGATTGGGAAAAGAAAGATCCATTAGTACGTTTCAGAAAATATCTTGAAGCGAAAAACTTATGGTCTGAAGAAAAAGAAAACGAAGTAATGGAAAAAGCTAAAGAAGAAATTAAAACAGCTATTAAAGAGGCAGATAATACGCCTAAACAAAAAGTTACAGACTTAATGGAAAATATGTATGAAGAAATGCCTTACAATTTAGCTGAACAATATGAAATTTACAAAGAGAAGGAGTCGAAATAAGTCATGGCACAAATGACAATGATTCAAGCGATTAACAATGCGCTTCAAAACGAATTAAAAAGAGACGAAGATGTTCTATTATTCGGTGAAGACGTTGGTGTAAACGGCGGTGTATTCCGTGCAACAGAAGGTTTACAAAAAGAATTCGGTGAAGATCGTGTATTTGATACACCTCTAGCTGAATCAGGTATTGGTGGTCTAGCTTTAGGTTTAACGCTTGAAGGTTACCGTCCTGTCATGGAAATCCAATTCTTTGGTTTCGTATTTGAAGTTATGGACTCAATTGCTGGTCAAATAGCTCGTCACCGTTTCCGTTCAGGTAACTCTAAAGTGGCTCCAATCACAATCCGTGCGCCATTTGGTGGTGGTGTGCATACACCAGAATTACACGCAGACAACTTAGAAGGTTTAGTAGCACAATCTCCAGGTTTGAAAGTTGTTATCCCTTCAAACCCTTACGATGCTAAAGGATTATTAATTTCTGCAATCCGCAGTAATGACCCAGTTGTTTATTTAGAACACATGAAGTTATACCGTTCATTCCGTGAAGAAGTACCTGAAGAAGAGTACGAAGTAGAAATCGGTAAAGCTAAAGTTAAACGTGAAGGTACAGATTTAACAATCATCACTTATGGTGCAATGGTTCAAGAATCATTAAAAGCAGCTGAAGATTTAGAAAAAGATGGTTATTCAGTTGAAGTTATTGACTTAATCACTGTTCAACCATTAGATATTGAAACAATTGTTAAATCAGTAGAAAAAACAAACCGTGTAATCGTAGTTCAAGAAGCTCAAAAACAAGCAGGCGTTGGCGCAAATGTTGTAGCTGAAATTTCTGAAAGAGCTGTTCTTTCATTAGAAGCTCCTATTGCACGTGTGGCAGCTGCTGACACTATTTATCCATTCACACAAGCTGAAGGTGTTTGGTTACCAAACAAAAAAGATATCGTAGCGCAAGCTAAAGAAACATTAGAGTTTTAATGCGCATTAAAATACGGATTTAATATTTAGGAGGAAAAAATCGTGTCATTCGAATTTAAATTACCAGATATCGGTGAAGGTATCCACGAAGGTGAAATTGTAAAATGGTTTGTTAAAGCAGGAGACGAAATTCAAGAAGACGATGTATTATGTGAAGTTCAAAATGATAAATCTGTCGTTGAAATTCCATCACCTGTTGCAGGCAAAATTGAAGAAGTTATGGTTGAAGAAGGTACAGTATCTGTTGTTGGTGATACAATTGTTAAAATTGATGCACCTGATGCAGAAGGTTTACAATTCAAAGGTCATGACGACGATGAAGAAGAAACTAAAGAAGAAGCACCAGCTGAAGAAGCTAAAGAAGAAGCAACTACTGAAACTCAATCAGAAAATGTTGATGAGTCTAAACGTGTAATTGCTATGCCTTCAGTTCGTAAATTTGCTCGTGATAACGATGTAAATATTAAAGCTGTTTCAGGTTCAGGTAAAAATGGCCGTATCTTAAAAGAAGACGTTGAAGCATACTTAAATGGTGGCGCTACTACAGAGCAACCAGCTAAAGAAGAAGCTCAAACTTCATCTGAAGATACACAAGCAGTACAATCTCCACAAGTACCAGAAGGAGAATTCCCTGAAACTCGTGAGAAAATACCAGCTATGCGTAAAGCAATTGCTAAAGCAATGGTTAACTCTAAGCATACTGCACCTCACGTAACATTAATGGATGAAATTGATGTTCAAGAATTATGGGATCACCGTAAAAAATTCAAAGAAGTTGCTGCTGAGCAAGGTACTAAATTAACATTCTTACCATATGTTGTTAAAGCATTAGTATCTGCACTTAAGAAATACCCAGCATTAAATACTGAATTTGATGAAGAAAATGGTGAAATTGTTCATAAACATTACTATAATATAGGTATAGCTGCGGATACTGATCGTGGTTTATTAGTACCAGTAGTTAAAAATGCTGATCACAAATCAATGTTCGAAATTTCTGATGAAATTAACGAATTAGCTGTTAAAGCACGTGACGGTAAACTACAAGCTAACGAAATGAAAGGCGCAACATGTACGATAAGTAATATCGGTTCAGCAGGTGGACAATGGTTTACACCAGTAATCAACCATCCTGAAGTAGCTATTTTAGGTATCGGTCGTATTGCTCAAAAACCTATCGTTAAAGATGGAGAAATTATTGCTGCACCTGTATTATCACTATCATTAAGTTTCGACCACAGACAAATTGATGGTGCTACTGGACAAAATGCAATGAACCATATTAAGAGATTATTAAATAATCCAGAATTATTATTAATGGAGGGGTAAAAATGGTAGTTGGAGATTTTCCTATTGAAACAGATACTATTGTAATTGGAGCAGGTCCTGGTGGATATGTTGCAGCAATTCGTGCAGCACAATTAGGACAAAAAGTAACAATCGTTGAAAAAGGCGAATTAGGTGGCGTATGTTTAAACGTTGGTTGTATCCCATCTAAAGCTTTATTATCAGCATCACACCGTTTCCACAATGCTCAACATTCAGAAGATATGGGTGTTGTAGCTGAGAAAGTAGCATTAAACTTCGAAAAAGTTCAAGAATTCAAAAATGGCGTTGTTAAAAAATTAACAGGCGGCGTTGCTGGATTAATGAAAGGTAACAAAATCGATGTTGTTAACGGAGAAGCATATTTTGTAGATGAAAATAACTTAAAAGTTATGACTGAAAAAGCATCTCAAACTTATACTTTCAAAAATGCTATTATCGCAACTGGTTCACGTCCAATCGAAATTCCTAATTTCAAATTTGGTAAACGTGTAATCGATTCTACAGGTGCATTATCACTTCAAGAAGTACCTAAAAAATTAGTAGTAGTAGGTGGCGGATACATTGGATCTGAGCTAGGTACTGCATATGCTAACTTTGGTTCTGAAGTAACAATCCTTGAAGGTGCTAAAGACATTTTAGGCGGATTTGAAAAGCAAATGACTCAAATCGTTAAAAAAGGTCTTAAAGCTAAAGGTGTAGAAATCGTAACAGAAGCGATGGCTAAATCAGCTGAAGAAACTGATAACGGCGTTAAAGTTACTTACGAAGCTGGCGGAGAAACAAAAGAAATCGATGCTGACTATGTATTAGTTACAGTAGGACGTCGACCAAATACTGATGAATTAGGTCTTGAAGAATTAGGTCTAAAAATGTCAGATCGTGGTTTAGTTGAAGTTGACGAACAAAGCCGTACTTCAATTAGCAATATCTATGCAATCGGTGATATCGTTGCTGGACCTCCACTTGCTCATAAAGCAAGTTACGAAGCTAAAGTTGCTGCTGAAGCAATTGCTGGTGAAAAATCAGCTGTAGATTACTTAGGTATTCCTGCAGTATGTTTCACTGAGCCAGAATTAGCTACAGTAGGTTACACAGAAGCTAGCGCTAAAGAAGAAGGATTAGAAATTAAAGCTGCTAAGTTCCCATTTGCTGCAAATGGTCGTGCATTAGCATTAAATGAAACTGCTGGTTTCGTTAAACTTATCGCTTTAAAAGAAAATGGTCTTCTAATTGGTGCACAAGTTGCTGGTACAGGCGCTTCAGATATCATTGCTGAATTAGGTTTAGCAATTGAAACAGGTATGACAGCTGAAGACGTATCATTAACAATTCATGCTCACCCAACATTAGGTGAAATTTCTATGGAAGCTGCAGAAGTAGCATTAGGAACACCTATCCATACAATGTAATCATAAAAATATAAGGCTGAGACATATTTATGTCCCAGCCTTTTTTTGTAAAGGAGTAAAAAACATGGAGTACAGTTATCCAATAGATGTGGATTGGACGCAAGAAGAGATTCTCGAAGTGATGGCTTTCTATAATCTTATAGAAGATGCATATGAAAGTGAAGCAAATAGAGAACAATTAGACCAAGCATATAAAAATTTTAAAAAAATTATTCCTGGTAAAGCTGATGAGAATAATTTTTATAAAGCTTTCAAAGAAGAAAGTGGTTATGATGGCTATAAAGTTGTTAAAGCTTTAAAAGAGAATAAAGAAGCGACAACGATTTCAGTTAAATAATATTATAAAATCCCCCAAAAAAGTGTTGAACTATAAAATGATTTCTGTTATTTTATTAAAGGTACTAAACTTAATGTTTAGTAAAAGTAAACATCACACTTTCTTGGGGGATTTATGAATATAGGAGAAAAACTTAAAAATTTAAGGTATCAAAAGAACCTAACACAAGAAGAACTTGGAGAGCGTACAGATTTATCTAAAGGATATATTTCGCAATTAGAAAGAAATTTATCTTCACCATCTATGGAGACTTTTTTGAATATTTTAGATGTATTAGGGGTTGAACCGAGTGAGTTTTTTAATGAGAAATTGTATCAAGCTCGTATACATTATCCTGAACAAGAACACACGATATATGATGAATATGATTTAGGTTACAAAATAAAATGGCTCGTTCCAGATTCCAATGAATTTGAAATGGAACCTGTAATTATCACTTTGAAAAGTGGATCTAAATATAAAGCATTTAGCCCATCAAATTCTGAAACATTTGCATATGTTAAAAAAGGATTCATAACTTTGAATATAGGGAATCAAACATATACTGCTAAAAGTGGAGAATGTTTTTATTTTAAAGCGCATGAAACGCATCAGTTTTTAAATCAATCTAGCAAAGATGCTGAAGTATTGATTGTAGCTACAGAATCGTATTTATAGGAGGTAAGGCATGAAACAACCAATCATAAAGTTCGAAGGCATTTCAAAGAACTTTAATAACACGCAAGTATTAGATGATGTCAGTTTTGAAATTGAAGAAGGTAAATTTTATACATTATTAGGTCCGTCAGGTTGTGGTAAAACAACTATTTTAAAATTGATAGCAGGATTTGAAACACCAACTAAAGGTAATATTTTGTTTAATAATAATATTATTAATAAAGTGCCAGCAAATAATAGGAAAGTTAATACTGTGTTCCAAGATTACGCATTATTTCCTCATTTAAATGTATACGACAATGTAGCATTTGGACTAAAAATAAAAAAGTTAAATAAAAAAGATATTCAAACTAAAGTAAAAGAAGCATTAAAATTAGTAAAACTTGAAGGATATGAACAACGTAAAATCACTGAAATGAGTGGTGGGCAAAAGCAACGTGTTGCGATTGCTAGAGCAATTGCGAATGAACCTGAAATTATCTTGCTTGATGAACCATTATCAGCTTTAGACTTAAAGTTAAGAACGGAAATGCAATATGAATTACGTGAATTGCAACAACGACTAGGTATTACGTTTATATTTGTTACACATGACCAAGAAGAAGCATTAGCAATGAGTGATTACATATTTGTTATGAAAGACGGTAAAATTCAACAAAGTGGTACGCCTGTCGACATATATGACGAACCTGTTAATAAATTCGTAGCTGATTTCATTGGAGAATCTAATATCGTTACAGGTGTTATGAAACGGGATTATGTTGTTGAAATGTACGGTATTCCATATGAATGTGTAGATGCTGGATTTGAGAAAGATGCTAAAGTTGACGTCGTGATTCGTCCAGAAGATATCACGATTAAATCAGAGAATGAAGGTCGTATCTCTGCAGTAGTTGACTCTCAATTATTTAGAGGTGTTCATTATGAAATTTGTTGTTATGATGCGCAAGGAAATGAATGGATTATCCAAACGACGAAAAAAGCAACAATCGGTGAAACAGTAGGACTTGATTTTGATTCAGAAGCGATTCATATTATGTTGCCAGGTGAAACTGAAGAAGAATTTGATCGTCGAATTGAAAGCTATGAGGATGAGGAACATGCATAAAATAAAATCATTATTACTCGTACCTTACATGATATGGATAGTATTATTTATTATCGTTCCGATTGCTATGATTTTCTATGCATCATTACTTGATATTCATGGACACTTTTCATTCGAGAATTACAGAAACTTTTTTACAAGTAGTTATTTAGAAATGACTTTAAGTTCAGCTTGGTATGCATTAGTTATTACTTTCTTTTGTTTATTAATTAGTTATCCTTTAGCGTTAACACTAAGAAATGCGAAACATAAAGATATATTATTATTGCTTGTTATATTGCCAACTTGGATTAACTTGTTACTTAAAACGTATGCTTTTATTGGTATTCTTAGTCATGATGGTTTATTAAATAAAATCTTAAGTATATTTCACGTACCATCAACAGAATTATTATTTACAAGTACAGCGTTTATCATTGTTTCGGTTTATATTTATATTCCGTTTATGCTGTTACCAATCTTTAATTCAATGGATGAAATACCAGAGAATTTATTACAAGCTTCAAGAGATTTAGGTGCAAATAGTTTTACAACATTTAAAAATGTAATCGTGCCTTTAACATTAGAAGGTGTGAAAACGGGTATTCAAATTACATTTATACCCGCATTATCATTATTTATGATTACACGTTTAATCGCAGGTAATAAAGTTGTTAACTTAGGTACAGCAATTCAAGAACAGTTTTTAGTTACACAAAATTATGGTATGGGTTCTACGATAGCTGTGTTCTTAATATTAGCTATGGCACTTATACTTATTATTACGAAATCTAAATCAGAGAATAAGGAGGTATAGTATGAAATTAACAGGAAAAATTTATTTTACAATCATACTTATATTTCTATACTTGCCTATCTTTTTCTTAATATTTTATTCATTTAACGGTGCAGGTAACATGACGCACTTTAAAGGCTTTACTTTTGATCATTACACATCAGTGTTTCAAAATAAACGCTTGTTAGTGATTATTGTGAATACCATTGCGATTGCATTGTTGGCCGCGAGTATTTCTACTTTAATCGGAATATGTGGCGCGATAGGTATTTATTACTTAAGAAATAAAAAATTAAAAGTCGGATTATTAACATTGAATAATATCTTAATGGTAAGTTCTGATGTTGTAATCGGATCATCATTTTTACTGTTATTTACTGTTATTGGTCACTATACAGGTATGGGGCTTGGTTTCTGGTCAGTATTAATATCTCATATAGCATTTTGTGTACCAATAGTCGTGCTTTTAGTACTTCCTAAGCTATATGATATGAATACATCTATGATTGACGCTGCTAAAGATTTAGGTGCAACTTCATGGCAAACGCTTATTAAAGTTGTGATACCTCATATTCTACCGGGTGCAATTGGTGGATTCTTTATGGCACTTACGTACTCGTTAGATGACTTTACAGTGAGCTTCTTTGTGACAGGTAGTGGCTTTAGCGTATTATCTGTTGAAGTATATTCTATGGCTAGAAAAGGTATTACGATGGAAATCAATGCGATTTCTACATTGCTATTTGCTTTAGTCATGATACTGATTTTGGGATATTATTTCTTAAAAAGAGGACAACAAAAAAGACTTGAAAAAAGAGGGGGCATTATAAGATGAAACAATTAATACAGTTAGTCGGCATCTCAATTGTTGTAGGGGCATTGTTAATGTTATCTACTAAATTAATTGATCCGCCTCCTTCTAAAGGAAAAAAGAATGTCATTTATGTATATAACTGGGGAGAATATATTGACCCAGATTTAACGAAAAAATTTGAAAAACGAACAGGTATTAAAGTCGTATACGAAACGTTTGATTCAAATGAAGCGATGATGGCTAAAATTAAAAACGGTGGTACAGCATATGATGTTGCAGTGCCAAGTGAGTATACTGTTGAAAAAATGAAAAAAGAAAAGTTATTAATACCAATTGATCATAAAAAAGTACCGAATTTAAAAAATATTGATAAAGATTTTATGAATCTACCATTTGATCCAGGAAATAAATACTCCGTACCTTATTTTTGGGGGACAGTAGGTATTTTGTACAATCCTGAAACAATGAAAGGTATCAATTTTAACACATGGAATAGTCTTTGGGATAAGCGTCTTAAAGATGATGTATTAATTGTTGATGGATCAAGAGAAGGTATAGGATTTGCATTAAATAGTATGAATGAAAGTTTAAATGAAACAAATAAACAAAAACTGAAAAAAGCACAAGATAAATTAATTAAGTTATCACCTAATGTTCGAGGTGTTGTAGGCGATGAAATTAATACAATGATGGTTCAGAATGAATCGGATGTAGCCGTTGTTTGGAGTGGTATGGCAGCTGATATCATGACTGAAAATGATAAATTAGATTTTGTCGTACCTAAAGAAGGTTCAAACTTATGGTTTGATAATATCGTTATACCTAAGACAGCACAGAATGTTGATGGCGCACATAAATTTATTAACTTCTTATTAGAAGAGAAGAATGGAAAGCAAAATGCAGAATGGGTTGGATATGCAACGCCAAACAAAGCTTCTTATAATCTTTTAGATAAGAGTGTTAGAGAAGATGAGCGTTTCTATCCTGATTCTTCAGTAAGAAATAAACTTGAAGTTTATGAAGATTTAGGAAAAGAAAATATAGTAGCGTATAATGAAGCCTTTTTAAAATTTAAAATGTCGCTTAATTAGTCATTATAAAGGGTCTTTGTGAGAAACAAAGCCCTTTTTTTGTTATAATTAAAACCAATTCATTATTAGGAGGTAAACATGATGAATTCATATGTAGAACATGTGAGACAGCCAGTTGGTAGAGGTGTAGAAAAATTTCTCGGCTGGTTTGCTTGGATTATCTTATTGGGCATAACAGCTTTATCTTTATTTGCTGCACTTGTCGTATTAAATAATCCAGAAAATATAAATAGGCTAGAAACTTTAATTAATAGACTAAATATTAATATTACAACTAATGGACAATTAATGTCTGCTAGTGAAGTAGCACTCAATATTCAAAATGGTATTTGGTTATTTATAATTTATTTGATTATTGTTTTAATATTTTCATTTATTGGTTTAGTTTTAATGAGATGGAGAATATTTTCTGCTTTTGTATTTTTACTTTTAGCAATTATTACAATTCCATTATTTATTGTGCTTGTACCATTATTCTTCTTTATTGTATGTATTTTATTATTCGTAAGAAAAGATAAAATATTACCAGTTCAAGGTATGGCACCACAACAACCTTATTATGAAAATCAACGCGAAAATATTCCACCACAGCCTAGAGAACGTCAACGAGTTGAACCTAAACAGCAATATAGAGAAGAACATGTAGAAGAACCACTACAAGAGAAAGAGCGTTCGGCACAAGTTGACTCAGTAGAACAAACTGAAACGACTCATAGTGAGGAAGTACTTTCTCGTAGTAAAAAGCATCAAAATAAAAAACAAAGAAATCAGCAAGAAGAAACAAATGTTGAAAACTTAGATGATGCAGATCAGTCCGATATTGATCAACAAGAGAATATTGGTCAAAGACATGAAGATCCATACAATTATGAAACAACACAATCAGATGAGTATCAAGTTCAACCTGATAAACTGAAAAAAGAAAAGAAACCTAAAAAAGTAAAACCTAATGCAACAATTGAAAGAAGAAAGAATTACGAAAAAAGAATGCAACAACAGAAAAAATATTTTGAAGAAAAAAATAAAGACGAACAAAATATAGAAAAAAACGATCATAAACTTGATAAATAAAATTCAGATTGAGATAATGATAATTGACAAATTTTAGGAGGGTTTAAATGAAAAGAACAACAGAATATATATTACTTGTCGTAGGTGCTGTGTTTTCATTAATTGGAATTGTAATGGCATTTATAACGAAATCTTTTTCAAATACTGCTGAATTTAAAATGGAATTTGAGCGACAAATGCAAAATAATCCAGATTTGCAAAATGAAGTGTCTGTGGATGAATTATCATCGGTTATGAGTGGTTTAATAAATTATGCGCTTGTTATTCTAATCATCAGTATTATATTAGCGATAGTGGCATTAGTATTTGTAAAAAAACAAAGAATTTTATCTGGTATATCAGCTATACTTGGTGGTCTTGTTTCAATACTTATCTTTAACATTATTTCATTCCTTGTATTAATTATTGCAGGTATTATGTTATTAGTGAGAAAAGAAAAAAATCATCAATTTGAAGATGTGAATTTCCAAAATGACCATAATCATTTAGACGATAACAATCATCAACAAAGTCAGTTTAATTCAGAAGATAAAAAGAAAAAAGATGACGACCCATATATTTATTAATTAATAAAACAACAGCCCTTCAGAATTGAACTGAAGGGCTGTTGTTTTAAGTATTAACTATAAAATTTAATTAATTCTTCAAATGTTTCATCTAAAAATGCAGTAAATGATTTATCTGTTTTTAATACATCAGACTTAGGATCTAAAGTACGTGCTACGAAGAACTCAGCTTTTTTAATATCTTTTAATCTCTTTATATGATGTTTCAAATCTTCTGTAGATAATGAATCAATAGGAGATTTATCAATATTATAATGATCAAAACATAATGAATAATCACTAGGTAAGTCTTCTAATAAGTTAAAGTTTTTATTTAAAAAGTCAGCCATTTGACCTTTATTTTTATTTTCATGCATAACACCAAACATTATAAATAATTGTGATTCAAATAAGCCAATTTGAAAATGTGGTAACATTTTATATCCACGTTGATTAGTTGCAAATGCTACCCAAGTATCTTTAGGGGGATTAACAGTTCTTCTCGCATGTTTTGCAACATGGTAATGGAATGTATCTCCAGTTTGTTCAGTTAAATATTTTGTATATCTTTCACCTAAAGCATGTAATTGTGGTCTTACTTGTTCGTCTAGTGCTTGCATCCTATTTTCTAAACCTTCAACACTAAAAACTTTAAAATCTTTTTGTTTAAACGTATACTTAGTCATAGTTGTCCTCCTTATAACTGTGGTACTTAACAATATTTTATCATAAATTTTTTTGAATATATAAAGAACAATGCTAATATAAAAATAACATAGGAGGTTTTGTCATGGAAATATACAAATTTGCTTATCAAATAATACAAGAAGCGGGTCAAATTATTCGTGATTCAATAGATGACGATATTCAAATAGAAACAAAGTCAAATCCTAATGATTTAGTGACAAATATAGATAAAGAAACAGAAGAAAGATTATTTAATCAAATTAAATCTACATATCCAGAACATCGTATTTTAGGAGAAGAAGGTCACGGCACAGATATTGATAATACAGAGGGCGTCTTATGGATTGTTGACCCAATAGATGGCACGCTAAACTTTGTACATCAACAAGAGAATTTTGCCATTTCAATCGGTATTTTTATTGATGGCGAAAAATATGCAGGATTTGTATATGATGTCATGAACGATAAAATGTACCACGCCATAGCTGGTAAAGGGGCATGGTTAAATAATGAACAACTTAAACCATTAGAAGATACTGATTTGAAGACCAGTTTAATTTCAACAAATCCATTATGGTTAACAAAAGAAAAATTAGCTAAAATCTATATGCCGATTGTTGATCAAGCAAGAAGTACAAGAGCATACGGATCAGCAGCATTAGACTTTGCTAACGTTGCAAAAGGCAATACAAGTGCGTATTTAACAATGCGATTACATCCATGGGACTTTGCAGGAGGCTTAATAATTGCAGAAGAAGTAGGCGCAGTTGTAACAAACCAATTAGGAGAACACTTAAATATATTAGAAGCCAATTCAATACTAATAGGCAATAAAAAAATTCACCAAGAACTATTGAATGAATACTTCTTACCATATAAGACAATGTTAGAACAAATTCATACAGAAAGATTTAAAGGAAAATAGGAAGTGGGCTTAAACAATTATTGTTTAAGCCTCAGACTGTGGACAAACTGAACTTAAATTTATAAGTTCAGTTTGTTTTTTTATATGGATTAATATTTTCCACTAAAATCATGATTAAACTACGTTTAATCTAGGCTATTTGTGGCTCTTTTACGAGCCACATTGCCAACTTTTTAAGATTCATG
>CABFOD010000134.1_pt1 | contig 14578 bp, 13 predicted proteins | sample 3521941 | NCBI WGS metagenome assembly CABFOD01 (sample SAMEA5312449, study PRJEB27640) | indoor metagenome | biome: indoor environment; feature: uncontrolled; material: polymer tiles stone | place: Germany | collected 2014-07-07
TCTGTGTGGAGATCAACGATTTTTATATTGCTTATCTTATTTAATCCAGGTCGAAGGACGCAACTCACCGATCTTTTATCGCTCACATTTATACTAAATTTAATATATGATCCTTTTACAGTTTATGATATTGGATTTCAACTATCATATGTTATATGTTTTAGTTTCTTGTTTATCTTACCGTTATATAATGAAAAATCAAAACTTTTTCAATTTTTCCTCAGTAACTTTATCTCACAATTAGCAACAATTCCAATTCTTTTCTATCATTTTAATAACAACTATTTAATTGGTATGTTGACAAATATTTTTTTCATACCACTATTTACTTTTGTTATCTTTCCGATTTGTACGCTAATCCTGTTATTATTTATGTTAAACTTCCAAGTTAATTGGTTAAATCAATTGGTAGATGATTCTTTTATATTGAATGACTTGTTAACAAAATTTTTTACGCAGTTTACTAGAGTCGAAATTATATTAGAACAACAGCATATATTCATTTATGTATTGATGTTTATTGCTTTATCGTTACTATTTAGCAAATTAAAAAGTTATAAAGGTATAAGCATTGCATTGTTGCTATTTTTATTAATATTTACCAATAAAAATATTAAAGAAAATAATAATTATGTTCACTTTTTGGACGTTGGGCAAGGTGATGCAATCATACTGGAGCTAGATAGAAAGACGATAATGATTGATACAGGAGGAAAGCTGGATTTTAGCAAACCTTGGGAAAGACGCAGCAATGCACAAAGTATAAGTGATAAGGTTACGCTCCCCTTTTTAAAATATAGAGGTATTTCTAAAATTGACGCGCTTATTTTGACGCATCCTGATGCTGATCATTTTGGAGAATCTGAAAATTTAATAATGGCTGGGATGATTGAGCGCATTATTTTAAATCCTAAAGCACATGGCAGTGAAAAGTATAAGAAGGTAATTCGTTTAGCACAATTAAAGGGTATAGCATTGATTGATGTGAATAATTATTTACATGAAGCGCATATTCAGTTCGTGCGTCAAAATGAAAATAATAACAAGAATGTATCTTTAAGATTTTTATCTGCAGGGCAAACTGGAGAAGAGAATGATGATAGTATCGTTGTGTTTTTAAAACACGATAAACCCGGTAGAAATATATTATTTTTAGGTGATTTAAGTAAAGACTATGAAGATGAAATCTTAAGTCAGATTGATGATGCTATAGATATAGTGAAAATTGGTCATCATGGAAGCAGAACGAGCACAAGTGAAACTTTAATTAGGCGACACCCTAAAATTGCAATTTTTTCTGCAGGACGGCATAATCGATTTAAACATCCTCATACTGAAACTGTAACTGCTTTAATCAATAACGATATCAAAATTTTTAATACACAGAAAGATGGAAGAATATCTTTTGATTTAGATAGAGGAACTGTTCAGACGCAGTACGAATCATTGTTTAAGGATAAATAAAAAAAGCGGTGATGCCACCGCTTTAAATATTATTTCGCTACTAAGTCGAAAATTTGAGCAATAATATAAATTGTTGCGAATCCGCCAAAGCCAAATAAAAATGCATAGCCTGAGTCTTGAACGTCATTGTTTTTTGATTGTGTATTTTTTTCGAAATGATTCATGTCATAAACCCCCTACTTTTCTATCTATTTAAGTATATGATAATGAACAGAAAAAAGCTATAATGAAATTAAGATTTTTACGTTGGGAGTGCTCATATTGAGTCACATTTATTTAGTTTATGGTAGTACAAAACCTTTAGTAGAAGAAAAAGTGGATAAAATTATCCATCAATATATCGTGGAACTAGACGACTTTAACTTTAGCCGATATGATATGCAGGAAACTCCATTTGAAGTGATTGCAGAAGATGCGATGACCTTACCATTTTTAAGTGATCAGAAAATAATCGTGATCAACAATAGTTTTATTTTTACAGGTGAAAAATTAAAAATTGCTCATGAAATTAATTTAGATAAAGTTGTGGATTTTCTCGAAAAATATGAGGGGCCAAATATTGTCATTTTTAAAGTGCTACAGGATAAGTTAGATGAGCGAAAGAAGATCGTTAAACGTATCAAGAAATTGCATACAATTGAGAAAATTGAACCGCTAGATGAAAATGGAATGAAACAGCTTATTAAAAAGCGTTTCAATGAACAGTTTAAAGATATTAAAGCGGATGCATTAGAAGAGATGATACATCTAACGGGACTTAATTACAGTAACGTTGTAAAAGAGATGGACAAATTAGTATTATTTATTGGAGATAATCCAGTCATTACGAAGAAAGATGTTACTGAAGTAGTTAGCAGAAGTCTAGAACAAAATGTCTTTTTACTCACTGATTATATCGCTAAAGGTGATAAGAAAAGAGCGGTTCATTTATTGAAAGATTTGATTAATATGAAAGAAGAACCGATTAAACTCCTGGCTCTGATAAGTAGTCAGTATCGATTGTTCTATCAGGTGAAGATATTATCACAAAAAGGATTTAGTGAAGCACAGATTGCAAAACAAGTAAAAGTTCATCCTTATCGAGTGAAACTAGCATTACGTAAAGTAAGGACAACGGATTTAAAACAACTACTAAATATCATAAAAGAATGCGGTGATACAGACTATGCTTTAAAATCTAGTTATCTAGATAAAGTGCTAATTTTAGAATTGTTTATTTTAAAAATATAAAAAAGCGACCCTCAGGTCGCTTTATTTATAAGTATTATTTGTTACGCATAACTTGTGATTTTAAACGGTCAGCTTTGTTAGCGTGGATTAAGTTGCTTTTTGCAGCTTTATCAATCTTTTTAACAGCTACTTGTACTAATTCTGATTTATTGTCAGCGTTGTTTTCAATTGCCGCTTTTGCATTTTTCACAGCAGAACGCATATCATTCTTTTGAGAAATGTTTGCTTGTTGTGCTTTATTGTTAGTTGTAACACGTTTGATTGCAGATTTAATGTTTGGCATAATGTCACCTCCTAGAAATGTCTTGCACTTAAAATGGATATTTTGATTGCAACAAGAAATATTTTATCAAATTCAGACAGTATATGCAATCTATATTTTTAAAACTCATTGAACAACTGTATAAGAGTTGTTATAATCAAATATACGTACAATTTAAGAAAGTTGGGCAAAAAAGATGAATAATGAACAGCGTTTAAGCCGTCAGGAAAAAATAAGAAACTTCTCTATTATTGCGCATATCGATCATGGTAAATCGACCTTAGCAGATAGAATTTTAGAAAATACAAAATCTGTTGCTTCACGAGAGATGAAATCTCAATTGCTGGATTCTATGGATTTAGAGCGTGAACGCGGAATAACAATTAAACTGAACGCAGTACAATTAAATTATACAGCAAAAGATGGAGAGACATATATTTTCCATTTAATAGATACACCTGGACACGTCGATTTCACCTATGAAGTATCACGAAGTTTAGCGGCATGTGAAGGAGCTATATTGGTAGTTGATGCAGCCCAAGGTATCGAAGCACAGACATTAGCGAACGTTTATTTAGCTTTAGATAATGATTTAGAATTATTACCTGTTATTAATAAAATTGATTTACCTGCTGCTGAACCTGAACGCGTGCGTCAGGAAATTGAAGATGTGATTGGTTTAGATGCAAGCGAAGCGGTACTTGCTTCAGCTAAGGCAAATATCGGTATAGAAGAAATCTTAGAACAAATCGTTGAGAAAGTTCCGGCACCTATGGGTGATCCTGAAGCACCATTAAAAGCTTTAATCTTTGATAGTGCTTTTGATGCCTATCGTGGTGTTATCTCATCAATTCGTATTATTGATGGGACTGTTAAAGCTGGCGATAAAATTAAAATGATGTCTACTGGTAAAACATTTGATGTGGTAGAAGTTGGAATCAATACACCGAAACAATTGCCTGTTTCTGAATTAACTGTGGGTGATGTAGGTTATATTACGGCTTCAATTAAGAATGTTGCAGATTCAAGTGTCGGGGATACAATTACATTAGCTGATAATCCAGCAGCAGAACCATTACAGGGTTATAAAAAGATGAATCCAATGGTGTTCTGTGGTATCTATCCAATTGATACTGGACGATACAATGATTTAAGAGAAGCTTTAGAGAAACTTCAATTAAATGATGCTTCTTTAGAATTTGAAGCTGAAACTTCTCAAGCTTTAGGATTTGGTTTTCGTGTCGGTTTCTTAGGATTATTGCATATGGAAATTATTCAGGAACGTATTGAACGTGAATTCGGTATCGAGTTAATTGCAACTGCACCGTCTGTAATTTATAAATGTGAGATGACAGATAAGAGTGAAGTAATTGTTGATAATCCCTCAAAAATGCCAGATCCACAAAAGATTGATAAAATTTATGAACCATATGTAAAAGCGAGTATTATGGTGCCGAACGATTACGTCGGTTCTGTGATGGAATTATGCCAAAGAAAACGCGGTAATTTCCAGACGATGGACTATATGGACGATATTCGCGTAAATATTATCTATGAAATTCCATTATCAGAAGTCGTATTCGATTTTTTCGATCAATTAAAATCAAATACAAAAGGTTATGCCTCTTTTGATTATGAGTTAATTGGCTATCAGGAAAGTCGCCTAGTGAAGATGGATATCTTACTCAATGGTGAAAGTGTCGATGCTTTAAGTTTCATCGTGCATAGAGACTTTGCCTACGAACGTGGTAAAGTAATCGTAGAGAAACTAAAAACGCTTATTCCGCGTCAACAATTCGAAGTACCAGTTCAAGCCGCAATCGGACAAAAAATCGTTGCCCGTACTAATATTAAATCAATTGGTAAAAACGTACTAGCAAAATGTTACGGTGGGGATATCTCACGTAAACGTAAACTTTTAGAGAAGCAAAAAGCTGGTAAAGCAAAGATGAAGGCAGTTGGTTCTGTGGAAATTCCACAAGATGCATTCCTAGCTGTGTTAAAAATGGACGAAGAATAGTAAAAAAACACGATTGATTCTTTCAAAGAGCAATCGTGTTTTAATTTTGGAGGTGCTGGCATGAGAAGTTTATATATTCATATTCCATTTTGCAATCGTATCTGTACATATTGCGATTTTAATAAATTTTTAATAAAGAACCAACCTGTCGATGCATATTTAGATGCACTTATTAAAGAGCTTGGAATGATTAGTGAGAAGGAAATTTATACTGTCTTTATCGGAGGTGGGACGCCCACTGCATTATCTAGCTTGCAATTAGAAAGATTGCTTAAATTTATTACAGAAAGATTCAACATAATTAGTGAGTTTACTGTAGAAGCGAATCCGGATGAATTAACAACCGATAAAATTGCTATTATGAAACAATACGGAGTTAATCGATTATCGTTAGGCGTACAAACGTTTAATAATCGTTTGTTGAAATCACTTGGCAGAACACATGTTGAAAGTGATATAAAACGTGCCGTAGATGATGCGAACCGTATAGGTATTGAATCAGTAAGTATCGATCTAATGTATCACTTACCGACTCAGACACTTGAAGAATGTCAGTACGATTTAGAACAAGCTGTGCAACTTAATATTAATCATATTTCGAGTTATTCGCTCATATTAGAACCCAAAACTCAATTTTATAACCTTTATAAAAAAGGTATGCTGCAAATGCCCGATGAGTTACTCGCACAGGATATGTATGAATATACAATGAAATTCTTAGCAGAACATGGTTTTCATCAATATGAAATTTCGAATTATGCTAAAGGAGACTTTGAATCAATGCATAACAAAGTCTACTGGGAAAATAAAGAGTATTATGGAGCAGGAGCTGGCAGTCATGGATACATTGACGGGAACCGTTACTATAACGTTATACCTGTACCACATTATATTAAGGCGATGAAAAATGGAAGTGCTGTTAAAGAGGTTATTCCTGTAAACATTGAAGCTTCGATGGAAGAATTTATGTTCTTAGGATTGAGATTAAACAAAGGAATCAACATCGATGATTTCGAGAAAAGATATGCTAGAAGTTTTAATGATGTATTTGGCACTGTTGTTCAAAGTTTGCTAAAAGAAGGTCAAATCATGATAGAAAATAATAATGTAAAACTTACTGATGGAGGCAGAATGCGTGGTAACGATGTCTTTGAAAAGTTCTTATTAACTTTGTAAAATCACGGTTTTTAAGAACTTTTTTTCTTTAATAATTTTTTAGGTGTTATATGTTGACATACTTTGACCAATTTGATAAATTGTAATTAGCACTCGAAGTGATAGAGTGCTAACGAGGTGAAATATGCTAACAGATAGACAATTACATTTATTAAACGTAATTGTTGAGGATTTTGTTGATAGTGGATCACCTATCGGTTCAAAGAAACTGATTGAGCAACATAATTTAAATGTTAGTCCTGCAACAATTAGAGCTGAGATGAAGCGACTAGAAGACCATGGTTTAATTGAAAAAATGCATTCTTCTAGTGGTAGAATCCCTTCAGAAGCAGGATACAAATTTTATGTTGAAGCGTTGCAAAATGAATTTCCTTATGAAGAGAATTTTTTTATTGATCAGACAAACTTTGTCGATTTTAGAATGCTCGCTAAGGATATAGCGATGGATACTCAATATCTATCAATTGCAACGACAACTGAAATCGATAAACGATCAATTTCACAAATTCATTTGACGTATTTAACACCGACAAATTTGGTATTAATTATTGTCTATGAAAATGGTAATGTTGAACATCAACAAATTTCATGGCAAGTACGTTTAACGAGACAAGAGATTGAGCGCATGAACAATTATCTAAATCAGAATTTACTAGCAATTATTGAAGGTAATATTCATTTAGATGTAAATCATCAAGGTTTTAAACAGTTACCACTCTCACATTTAAAGTCTGAAATCGTTAAGAAGGCTCATACTACGTCACATACTATTTATTTTGAAGGTAGAGAGTATTTATATGAAATTATAGATTCAGATAATTTAAATGCTGTAAAAGAAACTTTAAAATTGATTGATTCTGATGACTTACCGGGTATATTAAGTCAGGTTGATTCTGATCATATTCAGGTAACTTTAGGTCAGGAAATTGATAAAAACTTAGAAGGCATCTCAATTGTAACTTCACCGATTCATCTTCATAATATGAATGGTAAGATTGCGGTCATTGGACCGACACAAATGAGTTACCGAAAAGTCTTTAATAAATTAGCAAGTATTAATCACTTGTTATAAGGAGGTAAATATCTTGTCTGAAAAACATGAAGAACAAGTATATGAAAAAACTGATCAAACAGATGAGTCGAATGAAACAGTTGAACAGGATATGACAGAAAAAGTTGCACCAGAAGCACCTGTTGAAGCTTCTGAAGAAGAAACAACTGATGAGCTCACTGAAACAAAACAATTATTAGAAGCAGCTGAAGAGAAATATTTACGTCTTTATGCTGAATTTGAAAACTATAAAAAACGTACACGTGCAGAATTAGATACAGAAAGAACGTATCGTGCGCAAAGTGTAATGCGTGACATTTTACCAGCAATTGATAATATTGAACGCGCACTTGCACAAAAAGGTGAAAGTGAAGAATTTAAATCTTTACATAAAGGTGTAGAGATGGTTTATGAAAGTCTGCTGAGTTCATTGAAAGATAATGGCCTTGAAGTGATTGAAGCACTTGACAAGCCATTTGATCCGAATTTACATCAAGCTGTAATGCAGGAGCAGGATCAAGATAAAGCATCAGGCATTGTTTTAGATGAGCTTCAAAAAGGTTATAAATTGAAAGAACGTGTTTTACGACCTTCGATGGTTAAAGTAAACGAGTAATTGTTTATTAAATAATCATTTAATAAACAATTTTCAAAATTAATTTTTAAAATAATGGAGGAATTATATAATGAGTAAAGTAATTGGTATTGACTTAGGAACAACAAATTCATGTGTATCTGTATTAGAAGGTGGCGAACCTAAAGTTATCGCTAACCCTGAAGGTAACCGTACTACACCATCTGTAGTAGCATTTAAAAATGGTGAAACACAAGTTGGGGAAGTTGCAAAACGTCAAGCAATCACTAACCCAAACACAATCATCTCAATCAAACGTCATATGGGTACAGACTATAAAGAAAATATTGATGGCAAACAATATTCACCACAAGAAATTTCAGCAATGATCTTACAAAATTTAAAAGCGACTGCAGAAAGCTATTTAGGTGAAAAAGTATCTAAAGCGGTTATTACTGTTCCAGCTTATTTCAACGATGCAGAACGTCAGGCAACAAAAGATGCTGGTAAAATCGCTGGATTAGAAGTTGAACGTATTATTAACGAACCTACTGCTGCAGCACTTGCATACGGTTTAGATAAAACTGATAAAGAACAAAAAGTATTAGTATTTGACTTAGGTGGCGGTACGTTTGACGTATCTATCTTAGAACTTGGAGACGGTGTATTTGAAGTGTTATCTACTGCTGGTGATAACCGTTTAGGTGGAGATGACTTTGACCAGGTAATCATAGACTTCTTAGTTGCAGAATTCAAAAAAGAAAATGGATTAGATTTATCAAATGATAAAATGGCTATGCAACGTTTGAAAGATGCTGCTGAAAAAGCGAAGAAAGATTTATCAGGTGTATCTTCAACTCAAATCTCATTACCGTTCATCTCAGCTGGAGAAGCTGGACCATTACACTTAGAAGTTACTTTATCACGTGCGAAATTTGAAGACTTATCTCGTGAGTTAGTTGAACGTACAATGGGGCCAACGCGTCAAGCAATGAAAGACGCTGGATTATCAAATTCAGATATCGACGAAGTATTATTAGTTGGTGGATCTACACGTATCCCAGCAGTACAAGAAGCAATTAAAAAAGAATTAGGCAAAGAACCAAATAAAGGTGTTAACCCTGATGAAGTAGTAGCGATGGGCGCTGCAATTCAAGGTGGTGTACTAACTGGAGATGTTCAGGATATTGTATTATTAGACGTAACACCATTATCTCTAGGTATTGAAACAATGGGTGGCGTTTCTACGGTATTAATTGAACGTAACACAACAATACCGACATCTAAATCACAAGTATTCTCTACAGCAGCAGATAACCAGCCTGCAGTTGATATTCACGTATTACAAGGTGAGCGTCAAATGGCAGCAGATAACAAAACATTAGGTCGCTTCCAGTTAACTGATATTCCACCAGCACCACGTGGTATGCCTCAAATCGAAGTAACATTTGATATCGATAAAAATGGTATCGTTAACGTTACAGCGAAAGATTTAGGTACTCAAAAAGAACAAAAAATTACTATTCAGTCTTCATCTTCATTAAGTGATGAAGAAATCGATCGCATGGTTAAAGATGCAGAAGCAAACGCTGAAGCGGATAAAAAACGTCGTGAAGAAGTAGATTTACGTAATGAAGCTGATCAATTAGTATTTGCTACTGATAAAGCGATTAAAGATTTAGAAGGTAAAGTGGACGCTGCTGAAGTTGAAAAAGCAGAATCTGCGAAAGAAGAACTTAAAAAAGCTTTAGAAGGCAATGATATTGAAGATATTAAAGCGAAAAAAGATAGTTTAAATGAAATCGTTCAGGCATTATCTATGAAATTATATGAAGAGATGGCTGCACAACAAGGTGCAGAAGGTGCTCAAAACACAAATCCTGAAGATGATGTAGTAGATGCAGACTTTACTGAAGTTAAAGATGACGATAAAAAATAATAAGTAATAACATAAAGTCAAAGTCAATTTATTGACTTTGGCTTTTTCTTTCAGCATATTTAACTAAGTAGTTAGAAAAGGAGAATGAAAAGTGGCGAAAAGAGATTATTATGAAGTCCTAGGTTTACAAAAAGGTGCTTCTAAAGAAGAAATTAAACGTGCATATAAAAAACTTTCAAAAAAATATCATCCGGACATCAATAAAGAAGAAGATGCAGATGTAAAGTTCAAAGAAATTGCAGAAGCTTATGAAGTATTAAGTGACGATCAGAAGAAAGCACAGTATGATCAATTTGGTCACGCAGGTATGGGTCAAGGTGCTGGATTTGGTGGTCAGGACTTTGGCGGTTTCGGTGGATTTGAAGATATCTTCAGTTCGTTCTTTGGCGGTGGTGCCAGACGCGATCCTAATGCCCCTCAAAAAGGTGATGACTTACAATATCAGATGAATATATCATTTGAAGAAGCGGTATTTGGCGCTGAAAAAGAAATTTCAGTTAAAAAAGAAGTAACTTGTGAGACATGTGATGGCAGCGGTGCAAAACCTGGAACTGAAGTACATACTTGTAAAACGTGTCACGGGCGTGGTAATGTACAGGTGGAACAAAATACACCGTTTGGTCGTGTAAGAACTGAACGACCATGTCATGATTGTGGTGGTACGGGTAAAACATTTGATGAAAAATGTCATGATTGTGGCGGCACAGGTCGAGTAATTAAAACCGTTAAAATTAAAGTCACTGTGCCAGCTGGTGTTGATACTGGACAACAAATCCGTTTAGCTAATCAAGGTGAGCCGGGTATTAATGGTGGTCCTGCTGGTGATCTATATGTCGTATTCAAAGTTGCTGACCATGCTCATTTTGAACGTGCAGGGGAAGATATTTTCTATACATTAAACTTATCAATTGCTCAAGCGGCACTTGGTGATGAAGTGGAAGTGCCTACGTTGGAAGGAAAAGCGAAGATTACAATTCCATCAGGTACTCAAACTGGTAAACGTTTCAGATTAAAAGAAAAAGGCATTCAAAATGTACACGGCTATGGTAAGGGCGACTTATATGTCACTGTCAATGTAGTAACACCTGTGAAGATGACAAATAGACAAGCGGAATTATTAAGAGAATTTGCTGAAATAGATGGTACGGAAATTAACGAACAACCTTCAAACTTTTTCGATAAAACAAAACGCTTCTTTAAAGGGGAATAATAATGAACTATAAAGAAATAACATTGATGATTAACCATGAGCTTGAACCATTTATTGCAGATATATTAAATGAAGTTGGTGCAAATGGTGTCGTTATAGAAGATAGTTTAGAACTTGTTAAAGGTCGTATTGAAACGTACGGTGAAATCTATGAGTTAAATCCAGATGATTACCCAGAATCTGATGTACGTGTAAAAGTGTATTTTAGTGAATTAGATTATTCTGATGCAATCATTGATGAAATCAAAGAAAAAATTAATGGATTACAGGATGTTGAAGTTACAAGATTAGAAATTACTACTGATGAGGTTCAGGAAGAAGACTGGGCAAATGAATGGAAAAATCATTTTCATGCATTTAAAGCTTCAGAAAGATTTGTTGTTGTACCAAGCTGGGAAAATTATGAGAACCAAAACGATGACGAGTTTATCATTAAGCTTGATCCGGGCATGGCATTTGGTACAGGCGATCATGCTACAACATCGATGTGTTTAAAATTAATAGAGAAATATGTTCAACCACATCAATCTGTTATTGATGTCGGTACTGGTTCAGGCATTTTAAGTATAGCAGCGCATCAATTAGGTGCTGCACCCATTAAAGCGTTAGATCTGGATAGTGTGGCAGTACGTGTTGCTGTGGATAACTTTGAAAAAAATGATTGTGCGGATGCGATTCAAGCGGAACCAGGTAACTTATTAAAAGGTGAAAGTGAAAAACGTGATGTCATTTTTGCAAATATATTAGCGCATATCGTAGATTTAATGATTGATGATAGCTTTGCATTATTAAATGACAATGGTCTACTGATCACTTCAGGTATCATTTTAGAAAAAGAAGAAATGATCGTTGAACATTTGGAACGCGTTGGTTATAAGATAGAAGAAATTATGCGTGAAAATGGCTGGATTGCGATTGCCGCTAGAAAAGAGGCATAACATGCAGCGTTATTTTGTAAATACTGAAGCTGAAAATAATAAAAGCTATGCAATTATCGATAAAGAGGATGTACATCATATAAAGAATGTGATGCGTCAAACTGCTGGAAGTAAAATCATCATTAATTTTATCAATGCTAGTTTTATAAGTGAAATTACTGCTATTGATAATCAAATTACAGTAATAACCCGTGAACAGTTAGAGCTGAATACAGAATTACCTGTACAAGTTACGATCGCAAGCGGTTTTTTAAAGAACGATAAATATGAATGGATGATTCAAAAAGCGACTGAACTCGGTGCGTATCGCTTCCTGCCCTTTATATCTGATCATACTGTGATTAAGCTGGATGAAAAGAAAATGATAAAAAAGGTAGAAAGATATCAGAAAATAATAAAGGAGGCAGCAGAACAAAGTTATCGTCAGATTATACCTGAAATAAAAGTTGTAAAGAATAGTAATGCTCTAGCTGCATTATTAGATGATTATGATGTTGTACTCGTTGCTTACGAAGAATCTGCTAAAAATGATGAAACGTCTGTGCTCAATCAAACATTAAAAAGATTAGAATCTGGCACGAAGGTAATCGTTATCTTTGGGCCGGAAGGTGGATTGAGTGAAACAGAAATTAAACAATTTAATGCACCCACAATTGGTTTAGGACCTAGAATACTACGTGCAGAAACTGCCCCACTATATTTACTGAGCGCGATAGGTTATCATATTGAACTATCATAAAAATTTATTATAAAAGACAGTGTGATGGACATTGCATCCCACTGTCTTTTATAATGATTAGATTGAAATTCCTATCAATTAATGTTATTTTTATATAATGTGATTTATTGAACGAAAATAAAATGAGGTGAAATAAATGGCAACTGTTGCCTTCCATACTTTAGGATGTAAAGTAAACCATTATGAAACTGAAGCCATCTGGCAATTATTTAAAGAAGCATCATATGAGCGTGTAGATTTTGAAACAAATGCAGACGTTTATGTGATTAATACTTGTACCGTGACAAACACTGGGGATAAGAAAAGTCGTCAGGTTATTCGTCGTGCCATCAGACGTAATCCGGAAGCGGTTATCTGTGTAACTGGTTGTTATGCTCAAACATCGTCAGCTGAAATTATGGATATTGCGGGTGTTGATATCGTTGTCGGTACACAAGATCGAAATAAGATGTTACCGTATATTGAACAGTTTAGAAAGGAAAGACAACCGATTAACGGTGTCACAAATATCATGAAGAATCGTACGTACGAAGAACTAGACGTACCATATTTTACTGATAGAACACGTGCATCACTGAAGATTCAGGAAGGCTGTAATAACTTCTGTACATTCTGTATCATCCCATGGGCAAGAGGATTGATGCGTTCAAGAGACCCGAAAGAAGTCGTAAGACAAGCAACACAGCTTGTTCAATCTGGTTATCAGGAAATTGTCTTAACAGGTATCCACACAGGTGGCTATGGTGAAGATTTAAAAGATTATAATTTAGCACAACTGCTTCGAGATTTAGAAACGATTGATGGATTAAAACGTATCCGTATCTCATCTATTGAAGCAAGTCAATTAACGGATGAAGTGATTGATGTCATCGATAAAAGCGAGAAGGTTGTACGTCACTTACATATTCCACTGCAATCTGGGAGCGATACAGTATTAAAACGTATGCGTCGTAAATATACGATGGAACACTTCTCAGAAAGATTAAGAAAATTACATGCAATTATGCCTGGACTTGCTGTGACAAGCGACGTCATTGTTGGATTCCCTGGTGAAACAGAAGAGGAATTCCAGGAAACATATGATTTTATTCAGGAACATGGTTTTTCTGAACTGCATGTTTTTCCATATTCAATGAGAACAGGTACACCAGCAGCGCGTATGACGGATCAAATTGATGAGAATGTGAAAAATGAACGCGTACATCACTTAATTAGTCTGTCAGATCAGCTTGCTAAAGAATATGCTAGCAGATTTGAAGGTGAAGTATTAGAAGTTATTCCTGAAGAGAAAGCAAGCGTTGAAAATATGCTGGTCGGTTACACAGATAATTACTTAAAAGTACAATTTGAAGCTGACGAAAGCTTAATCGGTGAACTTGTAAAAGTTAAGATAACTGAAGCCGGCTATCCGATGAATAAAGGACAATTTGTTAAAGTAATCCCTAATATATATAAAAAGACAGAAGAAAATAAGGAACTTACTGTAAATTAAAAAATGAGTGTTGACCGTAGATTGATAATCTATTATAATATTTTAGTACATAGAAATATTTATTTAAATAAATCTATGTTTAATATGTTCCGTTGATATTTGGAGGGAGGGAAATTAAATGTCTAAAACTGTAGTTCGTAAAAACGAATCAATCGAAGATGCTTTACGTCGTTTCAAACGTACTGTTTCAAAAAATGGTACAATTCAAGAAGTTCGTAAACGTGAATTCTACGAAAAACCAAGTGTTAAACGTAAAAAGAAATCAGAAGCAGCACGTAAACGTAAATTTAAATAATAATTGCTCCCTCAAATATTATTTATAGATAGGCACGCCACATTTGTGGTGTGTTTTTTTTATATAGTTTAAAAACATATACCTTAAGGGCTACCTTAAATTTACCTTAAAAAAACTAATAATTTACAGACTATTAAATTATTTAAGTTATAATATAAGTAAGGAGGTGTTTGATTGGAAATCAGTAC
>CABFOD010000716.1_pt1 | contig 14540 bp, 11 predicted proteins | sample 3521941 | NCBI WGS metagenome assembly CABFOD01 (sample SAMEA5312449, study PRJEB27640) | indoor metagenome | biome: indoor environment; feature: uncontrolled; material: polymer tiles stone | place: Germany | collected 2014-07-07
ACTGTTCAAGTAAAAAGTAGAATGAAAAATCATTTAACGAATAAAGAAAGGAAAAAATTAGATAAAATGATTTTAATAGGACATGATAAATTCAATCAATCTGCAACCTATGATATAGAGACAAACCTTATTAATCATTTTATCGCTGATGAAAAATATAAGTTACAAAACAAGAGTCAGACTGCTCAGCAAATGACGCATAATTATTATGAGAAGTCATATTATCATTCTGTGATTTTTGAAGACATATGGGATAAATTAAGAAAAGATGGCATAGTAAATAATACAATCGAAGATATCCGAAATAGAGATGTATTTAAACTATCACCATTTAAGGAACTTTCTGAATCTCAGTTGGAACTTAAAACTAAGATTATTGAGTTTTGCAATAATCATATTAATGATAATAAAAAAGCTGTATTTTTAATTGAAGGCGAAGCCGGAACAGGAAAAAGTGTAGTTCTAAGCTCAACATTTAATACACTTCAAGATTTGGCGAAGAATAAAGATTTTCTATATTTAGAGAACACACTTCATAATAATCTATATAAAACTAAAAATTTTCTATTGGTAAACCATGAAGAAATGTTAAAAACATATAAAAGTATTTCTGAAAGTCTACCAAATTTATATAAGAATAATTTTATGAAACCAACTAGTTTTATTAATGATAGTAAAAAGAAAAAAATTAAAGCAAATATTGTACTTATAGATGAAGCGCATCTTTTATTAACAAGAGCAGATAACTTTAATTCTTTTAATGAAAATAATCATTTAGAAGAAATTATTAAACATAGTAAAGTAACGATAATTGTTTATGATGAAAGACAATACCTAAAAATAAAATCATCATGGTCAGAAAATAAATTGAAGGCTTTATTGAAAGGTATAAATCACGATGAATATAAATTAGATAGTCAATTTAGAATGCAGGCGAATCAGAAAGTTATTGATTGGTTAGATGCATTTGTTAATAAAGTAATAAAAGAAATACCTTACTCAGATAGTAATGAATTTGATTTCAAGATATTTGATAATGCAAATAAAATGCACAAAGCCATAGCTAAGAAAAATGACGTGTATAAATTATCAAGAGTTGTTTCTACATTTGATTATGTCCATAAAAAGGATGGTAATGATTATTTTGTAGAGGAACCTGACTTTTCACTTGCTTGGAATAGAACGGATTATAAAAGTACGTGGGCTGAAGAACCACAAACAATCAGAGAAGTCGGGTCTATCTATACGATACAAGGATTCGATTTAAATTACGTTGGAGTAATATTAGGTCCATCTATTGGTTATGACAAAGAAAAACATTGTTTAAAAATAGACGTAACAAATTATAAAGATACAGAAGCGTTTAGACAATCTTCAGAAGAAATTAGAACAGAAAAAGAGCTGTTAAAAATGAAAGAACAGATTATTCTTAACTCGATGAATGTTTTATTAAAACGTGGTGTTAAAGGTCTATATATTTATGCAAGTAATGAGGACTTGAGAAAGGTATTAATGAATGGAGGTATGCCTCTTGAATAAGGAAATTATTAATTTAGTAAATGAATTTAGAGAAGAGCGAAATTGGAATCAATTTCATAATCCTAAAGATCTATCACTATCTTTGAACCTTGAAGCGGCAGAATTACTTGAAAATTTCCAATGGTTATCAAGTGAAGAAGCAGTTAAAAAAAATAGGCAAAATATTGCTGAAGAATTAGCTGATGTATTTATTTATGGCATTCAGTTAGCTGAAGAAATGAACTTTGACATTGAAGAAATTATAAAAATGAAGTTGAAATTAAATGCTGAAAAGTACCCGATTATTAATCATTAAATATTTGAATAATATAGGTATAGCAAATTTGATTTTATCTTCGTTTCTTAATACTACCCAGAATTAAAGTGTTATTACAACGTCATAATATAGAAGGAAAATAATATGAATTTTTCGATATCTGCAGATAAACCCTTAGATGAAATAGAGAATGATTTATTTAATAGAAAAGTTTTTTCTAATAGAATTGCCGATATGCTAAAAAATAGAAATGAAAAAGATTGTTTGATTATTGGACTCTATGGAAGATGGGGTTATGGTAAAACTACTGTTCTAAATTTTATTGAAAAAAATTTAGAAAGTGAAGAAAGTATGATCATATATAAATTTAATCCATGGCGTTACCCAGACGAAGAAATATTAATCCGAAATTTTTTTATAGATTTAGGTGAGCAGTTAGATTTTTCAGTAATAAATAAAAGAGAAAAAATTGGATCTTTAATTGAAAAAAGTATAAGACCGTTATCAAGAATGTTTAATGCCGAAAAATATATTTCAGGGCTACAAGTCTTTTTTAAAGCTTCTAATTTAGAAGTATTAAAAAATAATCTTCAAAAATATCTTCAACTAAGTAGAAAAAAGATATTAATAGTAATTGATGATATAGATAGATTAGACAAAAATGAAATATTATCGTTATTCCGTTTAATAAAGTTAGTTTCTGATTTTGAAAATATTCATTTTTTATTAGCTATGGATAAAAATATTGTGTCTTCTGTTTTAGATCAAAATTATTTGAGTGATGGTATATATGGGAATAATTTTTTAGAGAAGATTGTTAATCTTCCAATTGAAATACCAGAAATTAGAGAGGAACAACTTTTACAGTTTTGTTACTCTGAATTAAATAATATTATCCAAGTTGAATCTTTGGATTTAACGGATAAAGAGATGCATGAATTTACATTTAATTTCTCCAGATATTTGCTGCATTTTATTGATTCACCTCGCCAAGTATTAAGATATATTAATAATATTAAATTCGTATCATCAATTATTAAAGGTGAAGTGAATTATTCAGATTTCTTTTTAATTGAAGGAATAAAAGTATTTATTCCACAACTTTATGATATATATAAAACTAATAAAATTCTATTCTATAAATCGAATTACTATAACTTGATGGATTTGGAAAACAAAAAATCTCAATTCGAAGCTATTTTAAATAAACAAATGAATTATTTAAAAGATTTTGAAATAACAAAGTTGAAAAAATTAACTTATTATTTATTTCCTGATTTAGAAAATAAAAGTAATAATATTTTGAATAATAATAGGATAAATAAAAGAGTTAGTAACCCTGATTATTTCGAAAAATATTTTAGTTATTCTTTATTGGATACGGAAATAAGTGATAATAATATAGATCAATTATATGATTTAATAAGTAGATATAATGATGATGAAGTATTAGGTAGTTACATCAAGGAAATAATAACACCTAGAAATAAATTATCGTTTGCAACAAAATTACGAAAATCAATCGAATTATTAGATGACACTACTGTGCCAATTTTATTAAAAGTTTTACAAAAGAATATAATAGATTTAGAGTATAAAAGTACTAGTTTTTTAGAAAGAAATGAATTTACTGAGTTTGCAATGTTATCTTCAGATTTATTTTTAAAGATTAATGATAGTAATAAACGATATGAATTAGCAAAAGAATTTATATCTGATGGCCAAAATTTAGAATTTATTGCTGAAAGTTTTTATTGGTTTAGAAAAGAAACTGCTCAATACCCAGAAAAAAATGCATTTACAAATTCAGAAGTAAAGGAATTAGGTGGAACATTAGCTGGTCGAATTAAAAACCATTTAATCCCTTTGCCTACTGACGAACTTTTCAATTTGAAATATTTATCAATATATTTTAGATTTTGGTCTTTGTATGGTGAAAAAGGGGAGTTTAGAAGTTATATTAACAATATATTAAAACATAATTCTATCTATGTTTTTGATTTGATTACTTTGTACTTACCTCGTATTGTAGGTCATGAAGAGAGATTAACTGATTTGGATATTGAACATTATAATTTAATAAATGAAAGATTTGATGCAGATAAAATATTAGAAGCTTTAATTCAAGAATTAGGCACGGGTGATACAGAAATCGAAGAATATCCAAAACTAAAAGATGATTGGGATAATAAAAATATTGTAGGTTATCAATATTTATGGTTCCACAATAAAAACAAATAAGGATATTTTGATAATTCATGAAAATAGTTTAGTGAGGTGCCCATCTTGAAAAACTCCTTAATCATCGGCTCTATTGTATGCGATATTATGATTTATGTAGATTCCTTACCAACCACTGCTGGTGATGTTCATGTGAAAGAGCAGTGGATGAGTGTGGGTGGTTGTGCATTTAATGTAGCGAATATATTGCATCGTTTGGATTTACCACATACTTTTATTTCACCTGTTGGTACAGGAATTTATGGTGAATTTGTAAAGTCTGAGTTATTGAAACAGGGAATGACGCCTGAAATAATGGTTGAAGAGGCAAATGGTTGTTGTTACTGTTTCGTTGAGCAATCTGGTGAGCGTACGTTTATATCGCATCATGGGGTAGAATATACATTCTATCCGGATTGGTTAAATCATTTAGACATTGATGATTTTGATTATATTTATATTTGTGGTCTGGAGATTGAAGAACGCGATGGTCCGTTGATTATTGATACATTGAATAATGTGAAGGGGACAATTATATTTTGTCCCGGACCTAGAGGGACTTTGATTGATAGTAAGAGATTAGAAGCGGTATATGGCCTAAATCCCATTATTCATTGCAACGAAGAAGAGATTAAAGCTTTAACAAATGAACAGGATTTAGAAACAGCAATTATAAAGATGCATAACAGTACGAATAACATCGTTATAACGACGCTTGGTGATAAAGGAGCTTGTTTCTACGATGGTGTGTTTCATTATATTGAAGGCGTTCAAGCAAAAGTCATTGATACAATCGGCGCAGGGGATAGTCATGTCGGTGGGGTGATAGCAGCTTTAACTATCGGCTATGATTTATCAGATGCGATTCGTTTCGGGAATCATGTATCAAGTAAGATTGTTAGCCGTAATGGTGTGAATTTAAATGAAACAGATGTTAATGAATTACGTCAGTTATTGCAAGATAGTTGAATAAGAAATATTATCCAAGCACTTAAGCTATTTAGTTTAAGTGCTTTTTACATTGAAATCATACGGTGTTTAGCTTATACTTTCTAAATAGTAATTATTACGATTTGCGGAGATGAGTGTATGATTGCAATTATTGGTGGAGGTCCTACTGGTATTGGACTTGGCTATGCTTTAGAGCAATTAGGTTATCAGGATTACATGATATATGAGAAAGATGAAGTAGGTGCTACTTTCTTTAACTGGCCGAAAGAAACGAAACTAATTACGCCGAGTTTTAATGGTCATGGCTTTGGTTTACTTGATTTAAATGCAATTATGCCGGATAGTTCACCTGCTTATACTTTAAATCAGGAACATCTAAGTGGTGAACTTTACGGAAAATATTTAGAACAAATTGAGCAACAGTTTGAGTTAAATGTCACTGTGGGTTGTGAAGTTCAAGAGATTATCCCTACAGATAATGGAGTTACTTTAAAGACGAATATAGAGGATATTGAAGCAGATGCAGTGATATTAGCATGTGGGGAGTTTAATGCACCGAAGCGTTTATTTGATTATGGTATTCATTATAGTGATGTCACTACATGGCAGGACATTGAAGGCGAACGTATTATTATTGGTAGTGGCGAGAGTGCGATGGATGCTTTGATCAATTTAAATCGTCAAGGTGAGCGTGTGCTACTAATTCATCCTGATGAAAAGTTATTGCTTCATCATCATGATCCAAGTCAGACGATTAGTCCTTATACGAAGGAACGTTTACTTACACTTAATAGTAATTTAATTCGTGTAATGAATAATAGACGCGTTGAATCAATAGATATGGATAACGAACGGTTCAAAGTTGTGCTGAATAACGGCGAAACCATTATGTCTAAAAATGAACCGATTGTGTGTACTGGTTTTCATACTGTACCGCCTGTGTTTCAACATTTATTTGAAATGAAGGATGGTTTAGCTCAACTCACAGCTGTAGATCAATCGACAAAACATAACAATATTTATTTATGTGGTCCGGGTGTTAGACAATCTGATGTGATATTCTGTTTTATTTATAAGTTTAGACAACGATTCTTGATAGTGCTTGAAGACATATTAACACGTGAAGGATTTGAGATAGATGAATCAGTAAAGCAGGATTACATCCGACAAAATATGTATTTAACAGATTTATCATGTTGTAATGCGGAGTGTCAGTGCTGATGAAACCTGTCATATTGTTAGGTTTAGAATCAAGCGGAAAAACTTCTTTAGCACAACGTTTACAAGGATTAGATGATGTATCAGTTAATGTGAGAGGTTCTACGAAATCATATAAACAATATGCGACAAATCATTATGTCATTGTGGATACACCGGGCTTTAGAATGGGTGATGATATCGCTGTACATGATATACTACCAAAGCATATCGCTCAGGCTGAAGAAATCTGGCTTGTTGCACGGGGGCCTCATCTATATGAGGAAATGCAGACTCTTTATAAGATTATTGAGCGTTATCAACTGAAACATAAGCTGTTTAGAATCTTTATAACGTTTAAGGATAAAATGACAGAACAGCAACTTAAGCAGACGATTTATGATGAACGATTACCTATCGAATTAGTAGATTTAAGGCATGAAACACCAACGTTATCCAATCAAGTCATGACGTATAAAGAAATGCAGCTGATACAGTTTCCGAAAAGTGATTCAAAGCCGCAACAAATACCATACTTCATTCGAGCGATAAGCGCAATGCTCGCTGTAATGATGTTGTTTGTTGTACCGGTTTGGCTCGCTTATCAGCTGTCCAGCGTAATGGAGGGCTGGTACGATGCTTATGTGTTATCACGAATAAATACGCAGTTATCATCTGTCGTTCAGCAATTATTATTTGGTCATTATGGATTATTATCGATTGGCATATTCTCTATTATCTGGGCGTTTCCAGTGGTTATTCTGTTGACGATAGCGACAGAAATCTATAATGAAATCGGCATTAAAGACTGGATTACAGATACGCTGGATCCACTCATGCGTCATATCGGTTTAACAGGTTCAGACCTATTACCCGTCATCACGGGATTTGGTTGTAATGTCGTAGCATTAAATGAAACGAAGTCATGCTTTTCATGTACAAAATAGCAATGTGTATCAATAATCGCATTCGGTTCGGCATGTTCTTATCAAATCGGCGCAACTTTATCAGTATTATCTAAGAACCATCATATGCATTTAATTATGCCGTATGTTTTTATTTTGATCGTAGGCACAGTCTTTCATGCGAAGTTATTTAAAAATAACAACAAAGTACCACGATTAACGCCGAGAAAAGTTTACTTAAAGATGCCTTCAATACGCGGTGTGATAGTCAGAAGCTTACCGAGTTTAAAAATGTTCTTTACGCAAGCCTTGCCAATATTCTTTCTTATTTGTATCATTGCAAGTGCGATGGAAGTGACAGGTCTTATCAATCATCTCAATCATTGGGTGTCACCTTTGCTCGGATTAATTGGTCTTGGTAGTGATTATGCACCAGCCGTTGTTGCAAGTATGATTCGTAAAGACGGCATATTACTGTTAAATAGTATACCGCATGAATCTTTACAGGGGGATATTACGATACTAATTGCATTATTGGTATGTAGTACTTTAACACCGTGCTTAGTAACAATGATAAAAATTGGGCAAACGTTAGGCGTAAAAAATGCTTTGATATTACTTGCAAAACAAGCAACAACGACCATTATCTTAGTATGCATATTAAATGGTATGAGTTGGTTGGTATAATCACTGAGTATAATCACAAAAAAATTATAGTAATAAAGTTAACTTAGCTGGCATAGAGTGGTATAAAAAATAACCTTCTAGCTGATATGAAGTCATAAAAAGAAAATGATGTGAATATGAGTTAAACGAAGCCCATCTCTGAGGTGTTTCAGATTAAATATTTTAAAGCCTGGATTAATAAAAATCTGGGCTTTTCGTATGAATTAATTTAATACTTATCCAGTGATTTTTTACCAACCAATTTTTGTCCACTCAATTTGATATAATCTCCTCAAATAGGAGGGGATTTATATGAAAAAAGTTTATTCAGGGATTCAAAGTGCGATTTATAACAAAACATACGATATAGAAGAAGCAATAGCATTAAGGATGGGAAAGATTTATATTAGGGATGAGTACGTATTAATCAATAAACCGATTGAATTAACGCGCGATATTTATTTTGAAAATTGTGTTGTAATATTAGGTGAGAGTGGCAGAGTATTAATGAATGATTGTAAAATGAGATTCACTTTTTGTGATATTATTTCTTTTAATAAGCACTGCTTTTTTTATTCTGATCGTTTTTTTGTAGATATTTTCAATTCCAATATATTAAGTTTGGATACTTTTATTCAAAATCCTAACGTGATTCTAAATATTTATGATTCAAAAATATTTATATTATCGGATAATGAGCATATGATTAATCGATTATTTTTATATAATACACAAGTGTTTATTCATGTATGTCATAATCAATATAGAGTAACAGAGCCTAAGTTAGCAAAGAAATTTAAGAAGAGAGATTGTCTATTTTCGTTTGTAGAACTTAACTGGCAATATATATTTAATATGTTTAATCAGGATCGTAAAATATTAGTGTTGAAAAACTCTCATTTAATGGGCTATTTAGAGATATGGTGCAACGAGCATTTTACGAATCAATTATTACAGCAGGTGAGGTAATGAATGACTAAATCATTGAAGGTACTAAAGTTATTTTATGCGTTATTGGATAAAGGTACTGTTTCCATCGATGAAGCAAAATCAATCATCGATGATAATCATCAATATTTTAATAAGTATATTAAACGATATGTAGCAACTATTGCTGAATTTACTGAAGAATTTACTGGTTTATCTATTGATATGAATGATCAGGAGATTCGTTTAGTAAGAGAGGGGTCATTAACTGGTGAATTAGTGTATACAATTTTGTTAGTACTTATAGGTTCTAAAGCATTGAGTAAAGCAGAATTAAATGAGAGTATGCACGTATTAACCTCATTACTGAATGAGGAACATAAAACACAAATTCAGTCATTATTAAATAACTCGATTGAATCATATGAAACAACTGCGATGAATCGAGATTACTTTGAAATATTATTTTCTTTAAGTAAACTGATTGAAACAAAAAACAGTGTGAAAATCGAGTATGTGAATAAATTTAATGATTTTAAGCCCCATGTTATATTGCCTAAACATATTGTATTTCATCATTACTATTTTTATTTAATTGGAATTAATGAACGTGGTTTTGTTACAAATATGAGAATAGATAGAATTAATCATTATGAAGTGGTAGATATCAAGGTTGATACAACTGGGTTTGAACAAGTTTCATTTACTAATTATGCAGCAAAGATGAACAATATGTATAACGGTGAGCATCATCGCGTTCAATTTCAACTGTATTATCCATTTACAGAATATATTTTTGATGAATTTCCAGATGCAAAAGTGATAAGTAAGGACTACAGTAATCATATTTATACTTTTGAAGTTGAGACATTCGGTTATGGCATCGTTTATTGGTTACTTTCACAAGGGAATCGCGTAAAGGTATTGTCACCTAAATCAATTGTTGATGCATACAAGAAAGAACTAAAAGAAATGTTGGATTATTATATTTAATAAAAATCATAAATGGAAAAGGGGATTAAATATGTATTTAATGCACAGGGTTTCACATCATTCAGAAGAGTTGAATCAGATGCTGAAAGAAGGATATTTACCAATAGGTTGGGGAGATATCAGAAAACATAGTGAAGAATTAGCTGATAAAATCATTAGAAAAGCGAGAGATAAAGAATTAAGTAAATATAATTTTGGTCAGTACTTTAAAGGTTTGTCTGAGGAAACAAAATTGACTTGGTTAACAGCAAGACAAGGATACTTTATTTATAACTTCCTAAATTTAAATATCGATTCAATAGTTATTGTACCTAAAGCTCAAGTATTTTCTATTTATAGAGTGATAGAAACACCTAAAGTATTTTCGGCGACAAAAACAGGTGTTGATGAAAAATATGATATTGGATTTATGGTAAAAGTTGAATTGTTATATGGAGATGTATCAAGATATGATTATTTAGACAGTACATTAAATAGCAAATTAAAATTTAGAGGAACAAATTTGGTATTTAATGATGAAGATAAAAAGTTAATAGATAACATGATTCAATCAATTGAAAACAAAACGCCTATTGATGATTTCAGCGAAACAAAAAAATCAATTTTAAAAGAGATTAATCAATATATCACAAGTATAGGACATGATAAATTTGAAAGATTAGTCGTTGCCTATTTAAAACATATTGGTGCAGATAAAGTTGTTATACCTCCAAAGAACCAAAATGGAAATAATGATGCTCGTGCAGATATAGACGTCAAAGCAGCTTTTAATAAGTTAGGCATAGTGATCTATGTTCAAGCTAAGTGTCATAAAGGAACATCAGATACTACAGGAATACAGCAACTATTAGCTTATGAAAGTGAAGAGGATAGCGACTTTATCCAATTAGTACCCGTTAAATGGTTTATCACTTCTGGAGAGTTAGTTAATAATTATGAAGATCTTTTACCGGAAAAATATAAAGATAAAGCTGATGAACTTAAATATATAAAAATCATAAATGGTACAGATTTCGCAGAACTCCTATTTGACTCAGGGTTTGTATTTGATTCTAAAATTTATAAGAAATAAATATATCATTCAAGCTCAAGCCATATATGTGGTTTGAGCTTTTTTTACTTTTTATACAAATGATATAATGACCACAATACATCATATTTGTGACCTATGGACATTTTCAGAAAAGAGCTTAAAGATATTATCAAAACAATGAAAGCGAAAGAATTAAGAATGTTTATTGAGTGTGCGTGTGTTAATAATCCTGAAGTTTTTGAGGTTTTTATGAAGTATGTAGATTCTTATTCAATTAAGGATTATGTATTTGATTAATACGATATTGTACAGGATCATTATAAATTCGCAACTTTCGTATACACAAAATATAATAAACAACTGATTATGGTTCATTTAAATAAGTTTAAGACAAACTCAGAAGTGAAAAAATTTAGTAAAATCTTAAAAACTCGTGAGTACTATCCTGCAATTAAAAAAAATGAATGGAAATAACATAATAATCTCCTCTAAACTCAGGATTAACTTCCTGAGTTTTTCTTTTTTTAGTCCAGCTAAATATTTACACATAATTATTTGAATTACATACCCATTATCGATAGTATTATCTATATAAGTTAAATTAACTGAATATTCACTAAAAATCAGGAGGAGATGTAATGAATGAAAACGTAAAGAAAAAGGGGTTTATGGATAAGTTCCTGGACGGTATCGAACGTGCGGGGAATAAGCTGCCGGATCCTGTTGTTATCTTTATTTCTCTTTGTGGCATTATTCTCATCGCATCATGGATTGCGAGTATGTTCGGTGTTCAGGCAAAGAATCCTGGAGATGGTAAGGTGGTTAAGGCAGTGAACTTACTCACGCCGGACGGAATCGCCAAGATTATTTCAGAAGCGGTACCGAACTTTGCGGCTTTCCCACCTTTGGGTTTAGTGCTTGTGGTTATGATTGGTGTGGGTATTGCTGAGAAGACAGGGTACTTTGAGACATTAATGAAATATACGATTGAGAAGACACCTGCTAAGATTATTGTCCCGATTATTATCTTTGTCGGGATTATGGGGAATGCTGCCGGGGATGCTGCAACAATCGTCTTACCACCTATTGCAGCGATGGTGTTTATGCGTTTAGGTTATCATCCGATTGCGGGTCTTGTCATGGCTTATGCTGCAGCACTTGGTGGTTTCTCTGCAAGTCTCGTCATTGGTATGACGGATGCTTTAGCAGTATCGTTTACGGAGCCTGCGACGAAATTAATTGATGGCAGTGTTAAGGTGAATGCTGCGATGAATTATTATTTCTTATGTGCTTCGACTGTTGTATTGTTATTTGTCGCTTGGTTTGTCACAAATAAGATAGTTATTCCGAGGTTCGGTGCATACACGGGTGATTATACGGATCATGAAACCAATGAACATGTATCACCAAAAGAACGTAAGGCGATGATCTGGGCGAATGTAAGTATCTTATTATTGATGGGACTATTAGTACTGCTTACAGTACCGGAACATGCGTTACTGAGAAATGCAAAGACAGGCTCTTTAATTGATGATTCACCATTGATGAATGGTATTGTGCCGATTATTACGGTGTTATTCTTAGTGCCCGGTTTAATTTATGGATATCTAGCAGGTACGATGCGTTCAACACGTAAGTTCTCTGAAATGCTCACTGAATCAATGAGTTCAATGGGTGGATTTATTGTTATCGTCTTCTTTGCTGCACAGATGTTAGCTTTCTTTACGTGGAGTAATCTGGGTACGATTATTGCGATTAAAGGTGCAGCGTTACTTAAAGGTCAGAATGGTGTTGTTTTAATTTTAGGAGTCTTAATTTTATCAGCTGTAATTAATATGTTGATTGGTAGTGCATCAGCAAAATGGGCGATTTTAGCGCCGATTTTAGTTCCAATGTTAATGCTGTTAGGTATTCACCCGGCATTTACGCAAGTTATCTATCGTGTAGGAGATTCAATCACGAATCCTATCACACCAATGATGCCATACTTACCGTTACTCTTGTCATATGCACAGAAATACGATAAGAATATAGGACTCGGAACAATGATTGCTGCACTAATGCCTTATTCAATTGCATTCGGTATCTTTTGGACGATTCTATTATTAGTTTGGTACTTCCTTGGCTTACCAGTTGGACCTGGAGGACCAATTCATTTAGGAGGTCATTAAGATGAGTGGATATGAAAAGTATAAAGATGAAATTATTGATACACGCAGACACTTACACCAGTATCCAGAACCTTCTTTTCAGGAATATGAAACAGCACGTTTTATCCGTGAGAAGTTAGCGCTGTTAGAGCATTGTGAGATTATTGAGCTGACTGAAACAGGAACAGTTGCTGTATTTAATAAAGGCGGTAAGAAGCGCATCGGTCTTCGTGCAGATATTGATGCGCTGCCCGTGCAGGAAGAGAGAACGGATATTGAATTTGTGTCTAAGCGTGATGGATTAATGCATGCTTGTGGACATGACGGACACACAGCGATTTTGCTCGGTGCTGCCATGTACTTTAATGAACATATTGATGCATTAGAACATGAAATTCATTGCATCTTCCAACATGCTGAAGAATTAATTCCAGGTGGTGCGCGTGAATTAGTTGCGACAGGTTACTTTAATGACTTCGACTTTATATATGGGCATCACCTGTGGGCAACGTTGCCACTCGGACAGATTGATATTAAAGCAGGACCAGCCAGTGCAAACTCTGATATTTATTCACTTACGATACAAGGAAAAGGCGGGCATGCCAGCCAGCCACAGTTAAGTGTGGATCCAATTGTGATTGGCAGTCAGTTTATTAATCAGATTCAGTCAATCGTCTCACGTAAGACAAATCCTTATGACCCGGTTGTAGTGTCAAACACAGTATTTTTTGCTGGTACGAAAGGTGCTGAGAATGTTATTCCGGATAAAGTAACACTCGGTGGATCAGTTAGAACCACAACTGAAGAGAATAGACAACACGTGAAAAGTGAAATTGAAAAAGCATTAAAACATCTGTGTGAAGCAAGTGACGCTACGTATGAGATTGAATATACAATCGGATATGATGCTGTATATAATGACCCTAAACATGTTGAATGGATACTCGGAATTGCAGAACGTGACTATCCAGGTCAAGTCGTGCATGAACCACCGATGATGGGTGGGGAGGACTTTAGTGCGTTTAATAAAGTCGCACCATGTGTTTACACATTTATCGGCACAGGTAGTGTTGGCTTTGACTACGCGCATCACCATCCAAAGTTCGGGTTAAACGAAGATGGATTTAAGATGGGATTTGAGATGTTTGTTAAGGTAGCGAGGGAGTATGAATAAAATATAGGGAATTTAAAATAAACTGTGTAAGTAGAGTGGGCAAGACTCTTCTTCACAGTTTATTTTTTTATAATGGAGGATTATATGAAAACATTAACTTAAAAATAGGGGGTTAGTTGATGCTTAAACATTGAATTTAAAAAGTAGAAATATAAAGTAAGGTTTACATTAAATGTGTAGTACGCAACCTAAAAAAGTGAATAAAATATATAAATTTATGTATACCATCATAATAAACGGTGCTATATTTATCTAGTAAATTAAATTATTTAATTAAAGGGGATAACCAAATGAAAAGAGTCATGTCATTATTTCTAGTATTAAGTTTGGTATTAGATATTGTAATTCAGCAACCAGCTTATGCTGCAGATATTACAAAACCAGAACTTATTAGTATCTCAACTGATAAAAAGGAAGCGAAAGCAGGAGATAAGATTGTTTATACAGCGATTGTTAAGGATGAAGGCGGAAGTGGACTAAAGAGTGTTTATTTGATGCTGAAAAAGCCGTTGACAAACAACAATCAAAG
>CABFOD010000868.1_pt1 | contig 14429 bp, 13 predicted proteins | sample 3521941 | NCBI WGS metagenome assembly CABFOD01 (sample SAMEA5312449, study PRJEB27640) | indoor metagenome | biome: indoor environment; feature: uncontrolled; material: polymer tiles stone | place: Germany | collected 2014-07-07
GACACCGGTGACAATCCTGTTACACTGACACCAGACACTGCAACAAATAATGAATCAATGTAACTAATGTCAACGCCTGGTTTATGTACATATGGCATACGGAGCAACAAGAAAGAAATGAATATTGCTACAAGGTAATAGAGCACAATACCTTGTTGTGGTGTTAATTTTTGGAATAACTTGTTCATTATTTCACTTCTTTCTTAAATCAATGTAAATGTTATAACTTAATTTTAATATTTTTTTCAGCACCATTGCGAATAATTGTCATAGTAATTGTATCGCCAATTTTCTTTTCATTAAATAGGATTTTTCTAAAGTGGATTTTAGATTTAATTTCTTTGCTTTCTATCGCTTTAATGATATCGCCTAGCATTAGTCCGCTTTTCTCTGCTAAAGAGTTTGGTTCTATCTCCATAATTTCTACGCCAGTTTGATCAGTTGGAGAGTTAGGATCATTTGGGTTACTATGCGTACCCACATCTTCAATCATAATACCCATTTTTGGGCGATTTATACTACCCTTTTGTTCAAGTTCCTTTAATACTTTTTTTACTTCGTTGGTAGGGATACTAAATGCAATACCTTCTACGCCTTCCATAGAAATCTTCATTGAATTCAGACCAATCATCTTTCCTTCTTTATTTAATAAAGGACCCCCAGAATTTCCTGGATTAATTGCAGCATCAGTTTGTAATACATTCATTTCCCAATCATAAATCTCATCACCATCAATGTCTACCGGTACATTACGTGATAAACCAGATATAATTCCAGAAGATGCACTTCCTGCAAACATTTGTCCTAAAGGACTACCTAGTGCAATAACTTCTTGACCAGGTTCTAAATGATTACTATTTGTCATCTCTATAACTGAGTTTATATTACCTTTTGGAATTGTAAGTATAGCCATATCAGTCCAGACATCGTAGCCTATCATCTTTGCTTTTTCTTTCTTTCCTTCATAAGTCACTTCAATCTCATTGGCTTTACCTACAACATGATAGTTTGTTAGTATATATGCTAAATTCTTTTCTGTTTTATAGATAATACCTGTACCAATACCCACCTCTTCAGGCGCTTTCACTGCACTCTCAGGATCTATCGTCTCACTATCAGTAGCTTTTTGAAGATTTGTAATACTCACCACATTTTTAATATTTTTCTTAATTGCTTGTTCAGTAGAAGTTTTAACTTCAGATTGTTTAGTGATTTCTTGTGGCTTCGAATTAAACAAGCTCATGAGTAATATACCGATCAATATACCAGCAAGTGTACCCATCAAAATTTTTGGCAGTTGTGAACCAAAAGAACGATTTTCTTTTCTATTTTTATTATCATCATTTATTTCATTTCTACTGAAAGATTCTTCTACTAATTCTTTCTTCTCAGAAGTATTATTTATAATATTTTCTTGTTTGAGTGAATGATTACCTTTAGCACTTTCTTCGTTCTCAATAGGTTTTGTTACTTCTACAGTATTTTTTATATTAGCAGCTTCTTCTGTATCAATTGAGCCACTGTTAATATTTACATCTTTATTTACATTAATAGTGTGATTATCTTTGTCATTATTTATTATTGTATCATCTACTATTTCTACATCCTCTTTGGGAGTTATCGTTTCTATTATATTATCTTTTTTATGTAAATACGGATAAATCATTCTGACTTTCTGACCATTAAAGAACAATCGTTTAGGTCTACTGTAATTTTTCTTTTTAATGACAATTTTATGTTTATGCTGCATGATTTCCTCCATAAAAAAACTTAGTGTATCTATTATAATATAGATACACTAAGTTTTATATGATATAAAAAGTTTTTTTATGCATTTGATTGTTTTTTCTTACCGCTAAACCAGCCTATTGCTAATATCAATAATAATACGCCCCAGAAAGTTATTTGCCATGGCATACTGTGTGGAAATTCGTGAGGTAATATATGAATTGATTCATGGGCAAGTACCATCACGACTAACTTCACGCCAACCCAACCGACGATCGCAAATGCTGCTGCTTCTAATGAAGGATTATCATGCAGTAGTTTCACAAACCAGGTTGCTGCAAATCTCATGATAATAACACCTAGCATACCACCGGTGAACATCACTAAAAATTGTCCTAAATTCATCCCACCAAATTGTGGTCCAACTTCTGGTAATGTTAAAGCAATTGCAATAGCTGCGAGCATAGAATCGATTGCAAATGCAATGTCTGCAAACTCTACTTTCGCAACTGTCATCCAGAAGCCACTGCCCTTTTTACTATATTTTTCTAGTTCTGCTTCTTCAGCTTCACTTGTAGCATCACCTGTCTTAAAATATTCGTATAAATTTTTTATCGACATAAATAGTAAGTATGCAGCACCTAATGCTTGTATTTGCCAAAACTTAGCAAGATAAGCAATGGCAAATAATGATGCAAATCTAAATACAAATGCTCCGAGTAATCCATAAAATAACGCTTTCTTTCTTTCATCTTCAGGTAAATGTTTCACCATTACTGCCATAACGATAGCATTATCAGCTGCAAGTAATCCTTCTAAAACGACAAGAACTATTACAACCCACGCGTACGTTATTAATATTGACATATCCATCTTCTCACTCCGTATCATTAATATAAATGTTAATGACTGTATTATACGCCTTTAATTGATTTTATATTGTAAATCTGCTTATAACAAACTGTATAACTTAATCTCTGGAAACTTATCCAGGAACCAGCGTGTAGCAAATTCATTTTCAAATAAAAATACTTTATTCCCATATCGATCATCTACTAATATTGAACGACTTCCGTTCATACTGTCTTTAATATCTTCTTCATTTTCAATCCAGCGTGCTATTTTACGTCCTACTGGTTCCATAATGACATCAACATTATATTCATTTTTCATGCGGTGCTCGAACACTTCAAACTGAAGTTGTCCAACTGCTCCAAGTATAATTTGATTCGTATGCAGTGTTCTGTATAGTTGAATCGCACCTTCTTGTACAAGCTGCTCTATTCCTTTATGAAAATGTTTTTGTTTTAACACGTTTTTAGGGCTTACTTTCATAAAGATTTCAGGTGTAAACTGAGGCAACTTTTCAAATTTAAATTTCTGATTACCACCAACGAGTGTATCACCAATCTGGAAGTTACCTGAATCATATAAGCCGATAATATCCCCACTAACAGCATGATTCACCGTTTTAGTATCGTCAGCCATAAATGATGTAGAACGAGATATTTTCATCTTTTTATCTGTACGTGTAAGTTTCACCTCCATACCACGTTCAAAAGCACCACTCACGACACGCATAAATGCAATTCTATCTCGATGTAAAGGATTCATATTTGCTTGAATTTTAAAGATAAATCCAGAAAAGTCTTCTTCAAATGGAGAAACAACTTCTCCTTCTTCAGTTTTTCGTCCACTTGGCATCGGTGCATGATCTACATAGGCATTTAAGAAGTTTTGTACACCAAAGTTTGCTAATGCTGAACCAAAGAACACGGGTGTTAAATCACCTGTTAATAATTTTTCATTATCGAAAGTTTCCCCTGCACCGTCAACTAACATCAGTTCTTCAACTGCTTGTTCGAAAGCAGAATCATTTGAAATGGCATGTTCTTCAATAAGTTCGTAATCTTCATTTAAATGTAAAATATTCTCTTCATCACGGAAAGGTTCGATCGTTTTCTCTTTTCGGTCAATGATACCGAAGAATGATTGACCCATTCCAATCGGCCAGTTCATAGGATATGTTTCAATTTCTAAAGTCTTTTCAATTTCTTCTAATAATTCAAAGGGCTCTTTACCAACACGATCAAGTTTATTGATAAATGTAAAAATTGGAATACCACGCATCTTACAAACTTTGAATAACTTTAATGTTTGAGGTTCAATCCCTTTAGCAACGTCTATTACCATGACTGCGCTATCAACTGCCATTAACGTACGATAAGTATCTTCTGAGAAATCTTCATGTCCTGGTGTATCTAAAATATTGATTTTAAAGTTATCATAATCAAATTGCATAACAGAACTTGTTACAGAAATACCACGTTCTTTTTCAACATCCATCCAATCACTCGTTGCAAACTTACCTGTCTTTTTACCTTTAACTGTACCCGCTTCACGAATCGCACCACCGAATAATAACAACTTCTCTGTCAAAGTTGTTTTACCAGCATCTGGGTGAGAGATGATAGCAAATGTCTTTCTTATTTCTACTTCTTGTTTTAATGTCATATTTGTACTCCTTATACTTCGCTTGTCCACTGGGCGATAGATAAAGCCAGTTGATTTGCTTCTTTTTCGTCTAATATATTAAATAAATGATGATACAGATGGTCCACTAATGCATCACCATAAATATCATAATCAAATTGAATAGAAAAGAATATATCCGGTACACTTACAAGAATTGTCTCTTCCTTTTTATTCTCATGGATATATACTTTACATTGTAATGACTCACCATTATTCGTTCTTATTTTCATTCTTTTCTCTCCCATATTTTTCATATGCTGCTTCAAGACCAATTAAATCATCTCTATGTGGTACTTTTTTATAACCTGGCATTATCTGATAAGGTTCACGACCTTTAGATGCAAGTACTATCATATCACCTGGTTCGCTCACTTCAATTGCATGACGTATGCCTTCAGCACGATCTAAAAAAGAAACATATTGATCATGCGTAACACCTTTCTCTAATGCATCTGTTAACTTTTTAGGATCATCATTTGCCGGATTGTCCGGAGTGAATATCACATAATCAGCACGACAAGCAATCGCACCCATTTCAGGCGTCTTTGTTAAATCTCTTTCACCTGCCATACCTACTAGAAAAATAAGCTTTCCTTTCTTAAATGGTTCAACAGCATCAATTAACTTATTCATACCGTCAGGTGTATGTGCATAATCTATAATAAGATCAACCGGTAAATTTCTGTCTAAAACTTCCAAGCGACCTTCTACTGGATTTAAACGTTCAGTAGCCTGTGCTAGTGTCTCAATATCATGCCCTTGTGTCCACATCGCACATAGTGCCGCAAGCATATTATACACATTAAATCGACCAATATAAGGGCAACGAATAATTGTGGTGCCATCCGGTGTCTGTAAATCAAACTGAATGCCCTCTAAACTTTCATGTATATTCTCTGCTTTAAAATCACAGTCATTTTCAATACCATATGTGATTACCTCTCTAGGAGAAGCAATGATAAGTTCGGATAAATAATCATCATCGCCATTGATAATGGCATATTTAGGTTTAGTGTAATCATTACCAAGTTGAGCAAACAGCAACGATTTATGGAATCCATATCGTTCCATCGTCTGATGAAAATCTAAATGATCTTGTGTCAGATTGGTAAATATTGCTGCATCAATAGCAACACCGTTCGTTCTGCCAAGTGCCAGACCATGACTACTCATCTCCATTGACATTGCCTTAGCACCTTTTTTTTGTGCATCCTTAATATGTTGATTTAATGTGATTGTCTCTGGTGTGGAGTTCGAACCTTTAGCGACCTCTTCATTATACTGAAATCCATTTGTTCCCAAATATGCTGAATTAATATGTAATGCTCTATGGATATGATGAATCATTGTGGCAACACTTGTCTTACCATTAGTTCCCGTCACACCATATGTCGTTAATTTCTGGCTAGGGAAATCCATGAGAAATTGACCGAAAATATTTGCGACTTTAAGAGTGTCTTTAACAACAACTTGACCTATATCCTGAGGTAATCCATCAATGAAATGATCAACAACGATCATTCTACAACCTTGTGCAATAACATTCGGAATGAATTTATGACTATCAACGGTATATCCATGACTTGCGACGAATACAGAATCTGCATTTGCCTGTCTTGAATCTACTACAATATTAGTAACTTGTTCAGGAAATTGACCATATATTTTCTTCGCTTTAATCACTTTCAATAGTTCTTTCGTATCCATTAAGTGACCTCCTTTAGTTCAATTCTTAATTATACACTTTTTTAAAACATTCGCCTATACAAGTTAAACATGTTCATTCAAAATAAATAAGCGTATAATAAAAATAAAATTAAAGGAGGTTATTATGTCAAAAGTAATTGTGAGTCAACTTTCAAAATCCTTTAATCATCAAAAAATACTTAATGATATCAGTTTTTCTGTAAATAGTGGCGAACGTATAGGCATAGTTGGCGCATCTGGTTCAGGCAAAACGACACTTATTCAATGCATGCTTGGCATATTAAAAATTGATAGCGGTAATGTTACGATAGACGATCATTTTATGCCACATCTTAAATCATTACAAAACATTGGTTATATGGCTCAGTCTGATGCATTATATGAAGATTTAACTGGTCTAGAAAACCTCAGATTCTTCGGTAAACTCTATCGAATGAATAAAAAAGAATTACAAGCAGCAATTGATGATGTAGCAAAAATTACTGAATTGACTTCTCATCTCAATAAGCGGGTAGCTCAATACTCCGGAGGTATGAAACGCAGATTATCACTTGCCATCAGTTTATTACATCAACCACATCTTTTAATTTTAGATGAACCGACTGTAGGCATTGATCCTATACTAAAACGTAAAATATGGCAGTCATTTAATGATTTAAATAGAAACGGTATAACAATCATCATTACTACGCATGTAATGGAAGAAGCTGAGGCTTGTGATAAATTACTATTGCTATATAACAGTGAAATGATAGGTTTTGGTTCACCTCTTCGTCTTAAAGCACATTATCAGGTCGATACAATCGAAGATATATTTATCAAAGTAGGTGAATTGTAATGAAAATATTAACAATTGCACAACGCATTATCACTCAAATCATTCGTGATAAACGCACGTTACTGCTTTTATTTATAGCACCTATTATGTTACTTACTTTACTTCATTATATATTTCAGTCAGTTGATGAAGGAGAAGTACGCGTTGGAATATATCATATTCCTGAAGGACTTAATAAACAGTTAAAAGAAAATGATATAGAACGCGTCAAGATTAGTTCGACAGAAAATTTAAAAAATACGATTGAAGATAAAAATCTTGATGGCATTATTATTTCTAATAAAAAAACCATTGAAATTTATTATACGAATCTAGATACTAACAAAAATTTAAAGTTAAAATCAGCGATACAAGGGTATAAAATTAAAACAAAATTTTCAAAGTCTCAAATTGTAATTGATAATATGCAACAGAAATTTGAAGATATTAATCAGCAGATGGATAAATTAAAAGATCAATTAAAAAATTTAGGTCCTTTATTAGATCGTGTTGGAATAGACTTGCCACAAACTAATAACAAAGACAAAAAATTAGATGAAAATGACGATGTATTATTTAAGTCACACTACATTTATGGGGATAAAAATAGTAATTACTTTGATATGATTAATCCAGTAATGATTGCTTTCTTCATCTTTTTCTTTACGTTCTTAATTTCAGGAATTACATTGTTAAAAGAACGCACGACCGGTACATTAAATAAATTACTTTCAACGCCAATCAAAAGATATGAAATTGTAATAGGATATATGCTAGGTTTCTCATTGTTTGGCACTATTCAAACTGTTATGCTAGTGCTATATGCAGTATATATATTAAAAATGGAAGTTGCAGGTTCAATATCGCTACTCATCATTAGCAATATCATACTTGCATTTGTTGCGCTTAGCTTAGGTTTATTCATCTCAACTTTTGCAAAATCAGAATTCCAGATGATACAATTTATTCCACTCATCATTGTACCTCAACTACTGTTTAGTGGTATTATACCTTTAGAGAATATGCACAAACTTTTACAAATCATAAGTTATTTAATGCCACTTAAGTTTGGTGCAGATAATTTATCACGTATCATGTTAAAAGGTCAAAGTATTGAAATTATTCCTAATGTAATAATATTAATCTTTATCTTCATCTTTTTAATGATACTTAACGTCACATTATTAAAACGTTATCGTAATATATAATGCGTTGAATCATATTTAAAAGACATGTTTTGTAAAGAATAAACAAAATTATTGTAATTTTTATGTAATTTTCAAAAAAAATTACCACATCAATGTGATAATAAGATAGAACTACAATAAATTAAATGAATCGGAGTGTCATTATGCTGATTAAAAATAAAAAAATACTGATTTTGACAGGTTCTTTCGGCAATGGTCATATTTCAGTGACAAATGCACTTGTTAATCAATTTAATAAAATGCACTTACCGAACGTTACTGTAATAGAACATGATTTGTTTCAGGAAGCACATCCTATTATTAATAGTATTGCCAAGAAATACTATATTAATAGTTATAAATATTTCCGTAGATCATATGAATATTTCTATTATGCAAGACCAGAGAGAACTGAATCTTGCTTTTATAAATATTATGGATTGAATAAACTTGTAAATCTTATCATTAAAGAAAAGCCGGATTTAATTCTCTTAACGTTCCCTACACCTGTTGTATCCATTTTAAAACGTGATTTCAATATTCATACACCCGTTTGTACAGTTATTACGGACTACCGTCTACATAAAAACTGGATAACACCAGACTCTGAACAATATTTTGTTGCGACAGAAGATTTGAAACAAGAATTACTTGCAATTGGCGTTCCGGATACGAATGTATTTGTTACCGGAATCCCAATCCATGAAAAATTTAATCTATCTGTTGATAGAGATGCATGGTTAAAGCAACACGGACTAGATCCAAATAAAAAAACATTGCTGATGGTAGCTGGTGCATTTGGTGTGATGGAAGGTTTGAATGAAATGCTTTCTGCTTTAGTTGACAAGAGTAATCATCAGTTTGTGGTAGTATGTGGTAAGAATCAATCACTTGTCTCAAAATTACAGCAGCAATTTAAAGGAAAAAATGTTTTAGTAATGGGATATACACAAGAGATGGCTGAATGGATGTCAGCAAGTGACCTCATGTTAACAAAGCCTGGTGGTATTACCATTACCGAAAGTTTATGTAAAAGTATTCCACTCGTATTCTTTAATCCTGCGCCAGGACAAGAAGGAGAAAATGCAGTTTATTTTAGTAATAAAGGTTATGCACGTATTACCCATTCCTATGCTGAAACAATTCATGTCACATTAGATTTGTTAAATCACGAACGAGAGCTAGAACGCTTAGTTCAAAATATGAAAAAAGATTACATTCCAAATTCTGCACAAAACATTTGTAGTTCTATTATCGAAATATTAAACGAATCACTAATCCAAAATGATATTCAATCGAAAGCGAGATTATATGCGAGACTCTTCGCGAAATAGATTTACTGGCAAAAATTTTTGGTTAATGATTTCGATTTTGTTTTTAATGGAATTTGCACGTGGAATGTATGTTTTGAGCTATCTCCCTGTATTGCCGACAACTAATTCTAAAATTACTGTTGGTATCGTTTCTCTTGCCATCACACTTCACTTTATCAGTGATGCGCTTACTAATTTTGGTATTGGATTTATGCTGAAACGATTTGGTACGAAGAAAGTTTTAAATTTAGGATTTTTATTAGCATTTTTCGGTTTGTCTATTGTAGTATGCTTCAATAACCCAATTGCTTTAATTATTGCAGCGATACTCACAGGTATTGCTGTAAGTCCAATTTGGGTCATCATGTTAAGTTCAATCGATGATACAAAACGGTCTAAACAGATGGGATATGTTTATTTTGCATGGTTAGTCGGCATGATGGCCGGAATGATTGCTATGTACTTAATATTTAAAATCCATCCGACAAAATTTACTTTTCTCATGCCAGTATTTGTATTGATTGCATGGTTGCTTTACTTTTTCGTGCATGTAGAAGTCTCATATTTTGAGAAAAAGTCTATAAAGACACAATTTGCCCACATCAAACATGTCATGATGCGACACTTAGTATTATTTCCCGGTATTGTATTACAAGGACTTGCTATAGGTATGCTTGTACCAATATTACCAAGCTATGCGATAAAAAATCTTCATGTAACAACACTTGAATATACTTATCTATTAATCGCTGGCGGCATAGGTTGTACAATATCAATGCTATTTATTTCAAAATTTATGGATGAAGTTTCTAAAATTTATTCTCATATCGTTATATTAACTGGATTTGTCATCTTCGGTGTTGCTATATTTACTATGACGCAAATCAATAACTATTATCTAGTACTTATAGCAGCTGTGCTTATCGGTATCTTTTATGGCTTATTACTGCCAGGATGGAATGCATTTATGGCGAGTCAGGTGGAAGCGAAATTGAAAGAGGAATCATGGGGAGTATTTAATTCACTGCAAGGCATTGGCACAATGCTTGGACCTGTTATTGGTGGCGTAATTACGGAAGTATTTCATAACACTAATTTTACATTATTTACTTCAGCTAGTTTATTTTTAAGTTTAGCCTTATTTTATGGCATCTATTTTTTAAGAATGCATCATCAGAAAAACAGAGCTGATCACTAATGAATCAGCTCTGTTTTAATTTTTATTAACTTGGTAATTAATTTTTATATTTCTTAACGAGACCTTCTAAAAACGGAATAAGTTGATCTTTCATCTCTGAACGCATTGCGTATTCCATCGTTGTCTTAACAAACCCAATTTTATCTCCAACATCATAACGTTCACCTTCGAAATCATAAGCGTATACTTCATCATCTTCATTTACTCTTGCAATCGCATCAGTAAGCTGGATTTCTCCACCTGCTCCAATATTCTGTTCTTCAAGATAATTAAAAATATCTGGTGTTAACACATAACGACCCATAATTGCTAACCTTGAATCTGTTGTACCTAATTTTGGCTTTTCAATCAATGTATCGATTTCATATAAACGGCCATCCTGAGATTTTGATTCAATCATGCCATAACGTTCCGTATCTTCATACGATACAGTTTTAGCACCGATTACAGATTTTTGTTTATCATCATAAACATCCATCAGTTGTTTAATCGCAGGTACTTCACCATCAACAATGTCGTCTCCAAGCAGAACAGCAAAAGGTTCATCACCGATAAATTGCTTCGCTGTCCATATTGCATGACCCAATCCTTGTGGCGATTTTTGTCTGACATAAAAGATATTCGCTAAATGAGTTGAATGCTGTACTTTTTCCAGTAAATCATACTTTCCTTTTTCTTCTAAGTTAAATTCCAATTCCATCTGCGCGTCGAAATGATCTTCAATAGCGCGTTTATGTTTACCTGTTACGATAATGATATCTTCAATACCTGCTGCAACTGCTTCCTCAACAATATATTGAATCGTTGGTTTATCAAGTATCGGTAATATCTCCTTAGGCATTGCCTTTGTAGCTGGTAAAAATCTAGAGCCGATGCCCGCTGCTGGAATAACAGCTTTTCTTACTTTTGACATGTGCGTGACCACCCTTTATTCAAATTAAATTTTCTATTAATTATATATTCTATTATATTTTAACATACTTTATGGAATCATCTATATTAAGAAAAATAAAAAATAAAGGATAATCTTTACAAGATTACCCTTTATAAATACTCATTATCTTTGCTGTTCATTTACTGATTTAACAGCTTCATGTGTAATGTCCTGACGATGCATGTAGATGTTACGTACAATTGTTTTTATGACTGCATATGTTGGAACCGCAACAAGTATTGCCATAAATCCTCCCAGATTACCTGCTGCTAAAATAACAGTGATAATCGTAAGTGGATGAATATTTAAAGATTTGCCCATAATATTTGGAGTAATAACATTTCCTTCTAATTGTTGTGCTACAAACATAATGATAATGACATACACAACCATAACAGGCTCTTGAATTAAAGCAATGATAATCGCAGGTATTATTGCAAGATATGGACCTAAGAATGGAATCAAATTTGTTACCATCCCCCACATTGCAAGTATCAAAGCATAATCTAATCCTATGACTAAATAACCGATTAATAACAAAATACCTAGTATAAAACTTACTGTCACTTGACCCTGTATATATGATCTTAACGTTTTATCTATATCTTTAAATAAATTAACGACAAATAACTTTCTTCTTCCAGAAAATGGTGCAGCAACAAAAGGAATGAAACGATCATGATCTTTCAGCATATAGATTAAAAAGAAAGGTACTAAAATAATTAAAAATAACGTTGAAATAAATTGAGTTATAAATGAGAAGGCATTTGATACTATTTTTCCTGAAAGGCTATTTAATTTTTCAATGCCATTATTTATACCATCCTTAACGTTTTCTGGTAGTTTCTCACGTTGATCTAATGCGATATTAACATAAGATTGAAATTCTTTTTGGATTGCTGGAAAATTGTCTATAAAATTATTACCCTGTTTCATAATAATTGGTCCAACAAATGATATAAATAGACCTGTTAATATAACGAGCGTCAACATAATTGTTGTTAAACTCTGCCATCGCTTGAGATTATATCTCTTCTCCAGTTTATCCTGAAATGGAACAGTCACGTAATAAAGAAAGCCACCTAATAATAAAGGTAAGATAATCGACTTGATAATAACGATGATAGGGTAAAAAATATGATTAATTTCTAAAAAATACTTTATAATCAGAAATGTTAATAATACTCCAATCCCAAATCTAAACCACACTTTTTTTGTCATAATGTCCTCCTAGTAATGATATACGTCTATTATACCCAAAAATTAATGATATTATTGATTTATAAAAAAATATGCGAAATGAGTTGATGAATATGAAAAATGGTCTAATCACACCATTTACAATGAATAGCGAATATTTAAATAGAGCAGTAAAATTAGGCATATACTTTCCAGAAGATTACTCTCCATTCGTACAACATACATTGTTTATATGCTTTGATGGGCAGGATTTGAGTCAGATAGGAAGAATCCATCGCAAATATGAAACTTTAAAAGATGACTTAGATAACCCTGCAGTATTTCTTTTCATACATTATAATAATGTCGATGAGAGAAAAGATGAGTATCATCCAGAAGGTATTCATCGTGAAAAATTCCAGAAATTTGTAGCTGAAGAATTGCTTGATTACATACAAGACACTTTTAATTTCTCACGAGATAAAAATAATACGATTGTTATCGGAGATAGCTTAGCAGCTAGTATCTCTTTAACACTTGCTATAGAATATCCTGACCTAACTTCAAAATGTTGTCTATTCTCTCCAATGATAACAGATAAAATAAATAATCAAATAAATAATCTTTCCCAAGAAAGAAAAAGTGAATTGAATCTCTATTTGGTTGTAGGTAAAGAAGAAGATCATTTTAAACTACTTACTGGAGATTATGCTGATTTTTTAAATCCGATAAGACAATTACACCAGGTGTTAATAGAAAATAATATTTCACATTATTATGCTGAATTAGATGGTGGACATACATGGAAAACATGGCATACAGAAATAGACAAATGTTTAAATTATTACTTAATTTGAAATTCTGATATAATTGAATTATCAGAAAAAAGGGGGATTTATTATGAAACTAGGCATTGTATTATACCCATCAAAGGCATATCAGGATGAAATTAATCAGTATCGTAAGCGCTATGATTCTCATTATGCTTTAATTACACCACATATTACGATTAAAGAAGCATTTGAAGTAGATGATAACGACATTGACGCTGTTACTGATAAATTGAAGGAAGTAGCAAAAGCAGTACAACCCGTTGAAATTAACGTGGAAAAAGTATCAGATTTTGCCCCAACTCAAAATATCATCTATTTAAAAGTTAATCCGAATGATAATCTCGTTAAATTATTTGAATTATTGAACGATGGATCATTCTATGGTACGAACACGTATCCATTCGTGCCACATTTTACAATTGGCCAGGGTTTTTCTTCGCAGGAATTCGAAGACCTAAAAGGTCAATTATCAATGAAAGATGTTACACATTCTGAAGTTATCGATAACATCAGTCTTTGTTATCAGTTAGAAAATAATACCTGGAATGTAAAAGAAACATTTAAATTAGGGGAATAAAAAAAGCCATTACGGCTTTTTTTATTTTTTATCCGACGATATGATATCCGCCATCTACATGAATATTTTCTCCAGTAACCCCACTTGATAAGTCAGTTAATAAATATAATGCTGTTTTACCAACTTCAATAGTGTCCACATTTCTTCTTAATGGTGAAAGTGCTTCAATTTCTTTTAGTATCATATTAAAGCTACCAACACCTTTCGCACTTAATGTTCTGATCGGTCCCGCAGAAATTGCATTAACTCGGATGCCATCTTGTCCTAAATCAGATGCTAAATATTTAACGTTAGCTTCTAACGATGCTTTCGCTACACCCATCACGTTATAGTTAGGAACAGCAAATTCTCCGCCGATATACGTTGTTGTAACGATAGAGCCACCTTCACGCATCAACTTTGAAGCTTCTCTAGCTACAAT
>CABFOD010000525.1_pt1 | contig 14128 bp, 13 predicted proteins | sample 3521941 | NCBI WGS metagenome assembly CABFOD01 (sample SAMEA5312449, study PRJEB27640) | indoor metagenome | biome: indoor environment; feature: uncontrolled; material: polymer tiles stone | place: Germany | collected 2014-07-07
CCCCACATATTATATTTCTCCTCACAACTTTATTAAATATCCAGGCTACTAATCTTGAAAGATGTTCGATAAACCAATTAATGATAAAATAAAATTAAATGATTGGAGGGGAAAATTATGTTGAATATAGGTGATTTTAAATTGTATCCATTACAAGGTGGTATTACTCAAATGGATGGTGGTGCGATGTTTGGTGTTGTACCTAGAGCTTTGTGGTCGAAAAAGTATCCACCTAATGATCTTAATCAAATACCTCTCGTTACACATCCGATATTTGTTCAAACTGAAGGACACAATATTATTATTGATGCTGGTATGGGTAATGGTAAGTTAACTGATAAGCAAAAAAGGAACTATGGTACGACTTATGAAAGTGATATCGAACATTCATTAAAACAATTTGATATTGGCATAGACGATATAGATATTGTAATTATGTCACATATGCATTTTGATCATGCGTGTGGTCTGACTACTCCTGATGGTCAATCTGTATTTAAAAATGCGACGATTTATACGTCTCAAATTGAATGGAATGAACTAAGGTCACCAAACATTAGAAGTAAAGCTACATATTGGGAAGAAAATTATAAAGGCATTGAACATCAAGTTATAACATTTGTTGGTAGTATGGAAATTATTCCTGGTATAACTATGCGTCATACGGGTGGACATAGTGCTGGTCATAGTGTTATTGAATTGGAAAGTAACGGTATGAAGGCTGTTCATATGGCAGATATTTTGCCAACATTAGCCCATTTAAATCCGTTGTGGGTTACAGCTTATGATGATTATCCAATGGATTCCATTGATGCTAAAGAAAGACTTCTACAAAAATATATTAAAGAAGATTATTGGTTTGTATTTTATCATGATGCAAATCATTTTGCTGTCCGTATTGATGAACAAACAAGGGGAATTAAAGAAGACATTAGAAGGGATGATTTAATTGAAATATAACTTTGATGAAGTAATAGATAGAAGGGGTACTGCAACAATAGCGTATGAAGGTCAACGGAAAGTATATGACTACGAAAATTTAGAGCCATTCTGGATTGCCGATATGGATATTAAAACGCCTGACTTTATTATCGATCATTTAAAAAACAAATTAGATCAAGCGCATTTTGGTTATTTAGTATGGAAACAAGAAGAATACTTAAATGCAATTAAGCATTGGTACAAAACGAGATTTTCTGTGAACGTCCAGAAAAATGATATTTATTATGTACCAAGCATTTTGTTTACGGTAACTGAAGTCATTCGTGAATTTACAAAAGAAGGTGAAGGCGTATTAATTCATACACCTGCATATAATGCATTTTTAAATTTGATTGAAGGTAATAAAAGAGTAGCAGTCGAATCACCATTAATAACAACAGACAATGGATATGAATTGGACCATGAACAATTTGAAAAGGTGGCAGCACGAGAAGATGTTAAAGTACTTGTTCTCTGTAATCCACATAATCCTACTGGTAAAGTATGGACGAAAGAAGAATGTGCCTTTATGAAAGAAGTTTGTGAAAAGCACGATGTCTTTATTGTATCTGATGAAATCCATATGGACTTTGTAAGAAGTGATAAAGGATTTTACTCAATGGCAAATGAGATGAAATTAGATTCACCGATAGTAGTTGTAACGGGGTTAGGAAAAACATTTAATTTAGCTAGTTTAGCAAGTAGTTTTATGATGACAAAGCATAGATACTTCACATTACAATTCAATAGAAAGCTTGCAACTTACTATGGTTTAGCTGCTGCTAATACACTTGCAGTTGAGGCTGTAAAAGTAGCGTATACACAAGCAAGTGATTGGGTAGACCAATTAAATCAGCATATTGATAAAAACATGACGCTATTAGAGGAATTTATAAAGAATGAGATGTCCGACCAATTAAGCTTCATTAAACCAGAATCTACATATTTAGCTTGGATTGATTTTGCTAAAAGTGGATTTAACGAAAGTGACGTTCAAAAAGCGTTACAATCGGTAGGGAAATTAGCAACCGGTATTGGAAATTCATATGAACTTGGTGAGAGTCATCACTTTAGAATGAATTTAGCTTGTAGTGAAGATAAATTGATCAGTGGATTAGAAGCTATTAAAAAATCGTTTGATGCTTTAGAAAATGATGAAATATAAAAAACATGATGTACAATTAAGTACATCATGTTTCATTAAATGATATTAAATTTCGTAAATATCAATGACTTGGCCATTAAAAGCATCAGCAATGAATTCGTAGTGTACAAGTTTGTCATCTTTATTTACAGAAATGCCACCATGTACTACTTTTGTTTCAATACCGAATTTTTGGTAGGTCTTTGGGATATGTAAGATATAAGATGCTTCAACATTGTTAAATTCTTTTTTTACTTGTTTAAGTATTTCTTCACAATTATAAAGTTTAAACTGTTTGAAGTAGATGATACTAGCAAGAACACTTATTCCTGTAAAAACAGAAAAGATTAATATGACGAAGCGTAACTTATTATTTTGCATGACCATGCCTCCTTTTTCTTAAATTTAGTTTAACACAAAGCTAGTATGATAGATAAATATTTAAATGAGGAGATTCATAATGACACAAATTAGACAAGAAACACTTACTAGAATGAAAGAACTCACTGAATTACACGCAGTTCCTGGATTTGAAAATGAAGTACGTGAATATTTAAAAGAAAAAATGGCACCATATGTTGATGAAATCATTGGAGATAATATGGGGAGTATTTATGGTGTTAAAAAATCTAAAAAAGAAAATGCACCTAAAGTATTAGTAGCAGCACATATGGATGAAATCGGGTTTATGGTTACTGAAATGACAAAAGAGGGTATGTTAAAATTTACAGCACTTGGTGGCGTTTCATCAGATGTGTGGTTATCTCAAACTTTACAGTTAAAAACCCGAGAAGGTCGTTACTATAACGGAGTAGTTGGAAGTATACCTAAACATTTTAGAACAGGTAAAGAAACAGGCGTTTCTATTGCTGACATGTTATTAGATGTTGGAGCTGAGAGTTTAGACCAATTAAAAGAAATGGGTATTAAAATTGGTGATACGATAGTTCCACGTACAGATTTTGAAAGATTAACTGAAAATAGGGTGTTAGCTAAAGCTTGGGATAATAGATATGGATGTCTCGTCGGCTTAGAGTTGTTAGAACAATTGAAGGATAAAGAACTAGATGTCGATTTATATGTTGGCGCAAACGTTCAAGAAGAAGTTGGTTTAAGAGGCGCTTCAGCAAGTGTTAACCTTATTCAACCTGATTTAGCTTTAGTAGTAGATTGTTCACCTGCAAATGATATGAAAGGTCATATCGGTTTATCTGGAGCTTTAGGTAAAGGTGTGTTAATTAGAATACTAGATCGTACGATGATTCTTTCAGAAAGAATGAGAGATTATTTAATTGATACTGTTGAAGAAAAAGAGATTGAACATCAATATTTCCAATCACCAGGTGGTACAGATGGAGGAGAAATTCATAAATCTTTAACAGGTATTCCAACAGCAGTAATAGGTGTATGTGCAAGGTATATTCATACAAGTAAAGCTATTTATGATGTAAGAGATTACTTAAGTGCAAAAACATTGCTCGAAGAATTAGTATTAGATTTAAGTTCAGAAAAGATTGAATATTTGAAATTTAATTAATCCAGATTATAGTAATTGACAGTAGTTGGATTTCGGTCTAAACTATGTTTATTCCGATTAGGATACTAAGAATAGAGGGATGTATAAATGAAAAAAGGTATATTTTTAATTATTGCATTAATAATAGTGTTAGCTGCTTGTGGGAACGGCAATGACTCTAAAGAAAGTAGCAGTAAGAAAGATGATAAAACATTAGTAGTTGGTACAGAAGGTACTTACTCACCGTTTAGCTATCATGATAAAAATGACAAGTTAACGGGTTATGATGTAGAAGTTACTAAAGCAGTAGCAAAAGAAATGGGTTATAAAGTTAAGTTTAAAGAAACACAATGGGATTCAATGTTTGCAGGTTTAGATGCAGGACGCTTTGATATGGTTGCGAACCAAGTAGGTATTAATGATGAGAGAAAAGCTAAATACAAATTCTCGGATCCATATACTTATTCAAAAGGTGTATTAGTAGTTAATGAGAATAATACAGATATTAAGTCATTTGATGATGTAAAAGGTAAAAAGCTTGCTCAAACTTTAACATCTAATTATGGTCAACTTGCTAAATCTAAAGGTGCAGATATTACGAAAGTAGATGGTTTCAACCAAGCTATGGATTTATTACAATCTAAACGTGTTGAAGGTACATTTAATGATAATGTTTCATATTTAGATTATAAAAAGCAAAAACCAAATGCTAAAATCAAAGCTATTGAAGGCGATGCAGAACAAAGTCAATCAGCATTTACTTTTAGTAAAAAAGAAGATGACAAAGTTATTAAAGACTTCAATAAAGGCTTGAAAACATTAAAAGATAATGGCGAATTAGAAAAAATAAGTAAGAAATGGTTTGGCGATAATGTTTCAGAGCCTAAATGATGAACAACTTCATGCATTAAATGCTGCCAAACAAGCTTTTTTACCTATGCTAGAAGGTTTAGTTAAATATTCTATACCTATAACGTTAGTTACTTTTGTTATTGGTTTAATTTTAGCTTTACTTACTGCTTTGATGCGTATTTCTAGTAGCAAAGTACTTAAAGGGATTGCCCGTTTTTATGTTTCAATCATTAGGGGTACACCTATGATTGTTCAATTATTCATTATCTTTTATGGTATCCCCGAATTAGGTAGATTGGTAACAGGTAATGCAGAGAATCAACTCACCTTGTCACCGGTTATAGCTGCAATTATAGGTCTGTCACTTAATGTAGGTGCATATGCATCTGAAATATTAAGAGGTGGCATTATGTCGATACCTAAAGGACAGACAGAAGCAGCGTATTCAATTGGTATGAACTATAAACAAACAGTGCAACGAATTATACTACCTCAAGCAATTAGAGTGTCCATACCAGCTTTAGGTAATACTTTCTTAAGCTTAATAAAAGACACTTCATTATTAGGTTTCATTTTAGTAGCTGAAATGTTTAGAAAAGCGCAAGAAGTGGCATCTACTACGTATGAATTTTTAACAATTTATGTATTAGTTGCGATTTTATATTGGATCGTATGTTTCATTATATCAGTCATCCAATCTTACTATGAATCTTATATTGAAAGAGGGTATCGCTCATGATTGAACTTCAAAATATAAAAAAATCTTTTAATGATGTAGAAGTAATCAAAGGGATTAATCTTTCAGTAGATAAAGGTGAAGTGATCACTTTAATAGGTAGATCTGGTTCTGGTAAAACGACATTGTTAAGAATGATAAATGCTTTAGAGATTCCAACTGAAGGTACAGTGTTTGTAAATGGCGAAACATATACATCCAATAATAAAAAAGCTCAAATTAAAGTTAGAAAACAGTCTGGTATGGTTTTCCAAAATTACAACTTGTTTCCACATAAAACAGCGATTGAAAATGTAATGGAAGGCTTAATCACTGTTAAAAAAATGAACAAGCAAAAAGCTTATGATGAAGCACTCCAACTTTTAATAAAAGTTGGGTTAGAAAGTGTTAAAGATCAAAGACCACATGCTTTATCTGGAGGACAACAACAACGTGTTGCAATTGCACGAGCATTAGCTATGAACCCTAAAGTTATGCTTTTTGATGAACCGACATCAGCATTAGATCCTGAACTTGTTAATGATGTACTTAAAGTTATTAAAGATCTAGCTAACGAAGGTATGACAATGGTCATTGTTACGCATGAGATGCGATTTGCAAGAGAAGTTTCAGATAGAATGATATTCATAAATGATGGATTGATAGGTGAAGAAGGTGAACCAGAAACATTGTTCACTCAGCCTAAAACAGATGCATTAAAAAAATTCCTTAATGTTATAGAAGTATAGTGAATTCTATAAAAGTACATGTAATTATTTGAAATTAAATAATTACATGTACTTTTTTATAGTATAATCTTTTTTAAGGAGTGTGAATAAATGGAGAAAGTAAAATCATTTTTCAATAGAACAATAATCGATGGTCTTAGTTTTATGGCTTTAGGTTTATTTAGTACTTTAATTGTTGGACTCATTATAGAAACGCTAGGTCAGACTTTAAATACATACTTCGATACATCGATTATGATAGAGATAGGAAAATTAGCTCAAACATTAACTGGAGCTGGGGTAGGGGTAGCTGTTAGTTATGGATTAGGCGCCTCACCATTGATTATATTTACAACAGCTGTTACAGGAATGTATGGTTACGAGCAAGGTGGCGCTGTAGGTAGTTATTTAGCTTCAGTAGTTGCAAGTGAATTAGGTAGATTTTATTCTGGTAAAACTAAAATTGATATTATTTTGTCACCAATTTTAACGCTATTTATTGGTACATGTATTGCGAAATTTGTAGCACCTTTTATAGATATATTTATGAAAGAATTGGGTAGTTGGATTCAATTAAGTACTGAACAGCAGCCTTTGTTAATGGGGATGTTCGTAAGCTTTTTAGTAGGTATCACTTTGAGTAGTCCGATTTCCAGCGCTGCGTTAGCTTTAATGCTCGGTTTAAGTGGCACTGCAGCAGCGGCGGCGACAATTGGCGGATGTTGTCATATGATTGGCTTTGCAGTAACGAGTTATAGAGACAACGGCATTTCAGGGGTAATTGCTCACGGTATAGGAACAAGTAAATTACAAATTCCTAATTATTTAAAACAACCATTTATATTAATTCCCCCTGTAGTTGCAAGTTTAGTAGTGGCACCGATTATGACGGTCTTTTGGCCGATGGAAAATAATGCAGCAGGCGCAGGTATGGGGTCAAGTGGGCTTGTAGGTCAAATTATGACGATCAAGACAATGGGCAGCTCAACTGAAGTCTTGTTACAAATCGCATTTTTCCACTTTTTATTACCGGCAGTAATCTGTTTATTTGTTTATCAATTATTAAGAAAGTATCATATAATAAAAGATGGTCAACAATCTCTAATGATAGGAAGTGTCAAAAAATGAAGCAATTGACTTCAATTGAAGAATTTAAAACTTTAATTAATGAACCAACTATATTTATGTTTACAGCATCTTGGTGTCCAGATTGTCACTTTATTGATCCGGATTTACCAGCACTTGAAGAAAAGTATAAACAATATCAATTCGTATCTGTAGATAGAGATGAGTTTATTGATTTATGTCAAGAAGTGGATGTTATGGGTATTCCGAGTTTCATCGCTTATGATAAAGAACAAGAATTAGGAAGATATGTAGGCAAAGAACGTAAAACAATTCCTCAAATCAGTTCATTTATTGATGGATTAAGCGAATAAAATAATAGAAAAAAAGCAGGTCGAAAAAAAGTTTCTTTTATTTTCGATTTACCTGCTTTTTTATTTTATTTAAGTTGATTTATATATGTTTATCACTGTTACATAACTGTGTTTTGTTGTAAACTATATAGAGGTATAAAAATAGGAGTGTTAAGTATGAACGTCTTTCAAATGAGAGATTTATTAAAAGATCGCTTGAAATCATTAGATGCAAATTTCAAGTTTGATAGAGAAAATGAAAGTTTAAGAATAGAAAGAATCGATAATCAAAAAGGACTCTCTGTAAAACTAGCTCCGATTATTGCTAAATATAAGGATAAAGGTGATAAAACAATAGAAGAAATTGTTTATTACGTAACAGAGACTATAAACGCAATGCAAGATGAATCTACTAAAGAAATTAATAAAATTGAAATTTTACCGGTTATAAGGTCTACAAGTTTCCATAAAGAAACTAAAGAAGGTAAACCTTTTTTAATTGATGAACACACAGCTGAGACGAACGTTTATTATGCATTAGATTTAGGGAACACTTATCGCTTAATTGATGAATCTATGCTAGAAGAACTTAAATTAACTAAAGAACAAATTAAAGAACAAGCGCTATTTAACATTAAAAAAAGAAAAACAACATATAAATCTGATGAAGTCCAAGGTAATACATTTTATTTTGTAAATACAAATGATGGTTATGATGCTTCTAGAATCTTAAACCAGACATTCTTACAAGATGTTTATAAAAACATTGAAGGGGAAATGTTATTAGCTACGCCACATCAAGATGTATTAGTTATTTGTGATATAAAGAATGAAATTGGCTATGATATCGTTGCTCAAATGACGATGTCATTTTTCCAAAATGGACTTGTTCCAATCACTTCTTTATCTTTCTCTTATACACCTGAAAAGCCTTTAGAACCAATCTTTATCTTAGGTAAAAATCATTCGCGTAAGAGAAATCAAGAAGTGATTGATCGTCTTGAAAAGAATAGAGAAATATTTAAAAATATGAAAAATAATAAAAAATAAACAATACAAACTGTAAGGAGTTTACAAAAATGAATTTATTTTATAACAAAAATGGCGTTGGCGATGTTCTAATGGTTACGATAGACCCTGTAACAGAGGGATTAGTGTATGAATACGAAAATGATATCACGATTATTAAAAGTGAAAGCAATGTTGTAGGTTTCAACATATTTAATGCTTCTAAATATGTTCAGTTAGAAGGTAATGGAAACATTAAAGTTCAAGAAAAACATATCAATAGTATACAAGATTTATTAGAAAAGAATCATATCGACTATAAGCTAGAAGCTGATTTATCACCTAAATTTGTAGTAGGGTATGTAACAGAAAAATCAAAACATCCAGATGCTGATAAATTATCTATCTGCCAAGTTGACGTTGGAGATGAAACATTACAAATTGTTTGTGGTGCACCAAATATTGACCAAGACCAAAAAGTAGTAGTAGCTAAAGTAGGAGCTGTTATGCCTAGTGGTATGATTATTAAAGATGCAGAATTACGCGGTGTTCCTTCTACTGGTATGATATGTTCTATGAAAGAACTTGATTTGGAAGGTGCTCCAAATGAAAAAGGTATAATGGTATTAGAGGATAGTTATACTGTAGGAACACCATTTTTTGAAGACGAAAGGTAGTGAGCCTATGAGTTGGTTTGATGATATATTCGGACAATCCAAAAGTAATCAAAAAAACGAAAAACCAAAAAATGATCAAGAGTCTTTAGATCATAATCCAGAAGACGAGTCTCAAAACGAAGAAATATATAAAAGACCTAAAGGCAAATTTAGATTCCCAATTCAAATGGAATATGAAGAATCGACTGATGAAAATGAAGAACAACAGTATCATTCAGAAAATGAAACAGAACATAAATATCATGATCACAGATTTTATGATGAAAATGAAGCTTCATTTTCTTCTAATAGAAGAAGACGTAGAAGAAATCAAAATGTTGAACAAAAACCTTCGAAAAACACATCGAAAAACCATTATGAAGATGTAAGTAAGGATTATAACAAAAATAAAAATACATCTACTCATAATAATAAAAAAGCTAACAAGAACAATGAAGATAAATTGTTTGAAGAAAGACTGAATTCTTTACATCAACCTAAGTTTAGAGCCACTGAAGTGCCTTCAGCTATTTTCGGCATGCGCAAACAAAAAGAAGTGCCAAATAGTGGACTGAAAGATCATAGCTCATCAAGTCATTCTGATGAACCTAACAAAGAAAATCATGACAATAGTCATAAAAAGCAAAGTAGTGAAATCATCCAAGATGTCCCTACTTATTCAAAGATGGACAACACAATTAACATAGAAAATATATATGCGTCACAAATTGTTTCTGAAATTAGAAAAGAACGTGAAAAGAAACTTCAAAAGAAAAAACAGTTTGAAAAAGCATTAAAAGAAAAAAGAGAACAAGAACTCAAAAATCTTGAATCACTTGAATCAGATGAAGAAAAGTCACAAATTAAAAATCAAGATTATTTCTTTAAACAACAAGCTTCATTCATTAAAAATAAGCCGACTGAATATCCTGTTAATGAAAATGTTGAAATGGAATCAGAAAGTGAAATTAACAGTGAAAATGAACAAAATCAAAATGAAGTGGATTCTACTAACGATGAAATCAAGATGTCATTACAACCTGATGTAAATGACCTAACTACATATGAATTTAAAGAAATTGATTTAGATTTTGATGAAGAAACAAATAGTGAACAACAAGCAGAGAATGATCAAGATAAGGCTGAACCAGAACTAGAAGAAGAGAGATATCAGGATAAGACTGAGACAGAACTAGAAATAGAAGCAGAAAAAATTGTTAATGATTTTGATGAAGAAAAGGTAGAAGATTCTACATTCGAAGAAGTCGAATCAGTTGAGCAAATAGATAAACAACAGAGCAATGAAAATGATAGTCTTTATCAAGAAACAATTGAACCAAGTTCTGATGCAGAGATGTATGAGCTACCAGACGAAGAACAAGATGTAATCGAAACAGTAGAAACAAATGATAATGAAACATTGAATGATGCTGAACTTCAAAATGAAGACAATACATTAAATTCAATAGATGAACATAATCAATTTGTAGAAGATGATATAAGTTTTGAAGATTTTGAAGAAGATGAACCTGAACAAGCAACTTCTGATGATGAAACGTTGGAATTATTAGATGAAAGCTTACTGGTAGATGCTCAAGATATAGAAGAGTATGAACAACAAGAAGAATTTGAACATCCAGAAGATATAGAAGAGCGTGAACAACCAGAGGTAGTTGAAGAAGCTGAAGTAGTAGACCAACAAGAAGAAGTTGAGAAACCTGAAGAAAAAGCTTCGCATGAACCTGTACTCAAACCTAAATCAACAAGAAAAACTTCACCATTTAATGTTGTGATGACACCTTCAGATAAACGAAAACATCAAACATTTAAAAAAGATGTAATGACGAGAGATACAAATGATACAAAATCTCATGATGACAAAGATAACGATTCGAACAATGAAGTTGAACAAGCAACTAAGCGTAAAGGACCATTATTTGTTCTTCCACCAGTATCAATATTAGATGATATTGTGGAACAAGAAGATAATAGTGAATGGCTCGCAGAAAAGAAAAAAGAATTAGACGAAGCTTTTTATCATTTTAATGTACCAGCTCACGTTGTAAATATGATACAAGGACCGACTGTAACAAGATTTGAATTATCAGTTGAAAAAGGCGTAAAAGTGTCAAAAATTACAGCACTTCAAGATGATATCAAAATGGCTTTAGCTGCTAAAGACATTAGAATTGAAGCGCCCATTCCTGGTACAAGTTTAGTTGGTATAGAAGTTCCAAATCAAAGTCCCAAAAAAATACCTTTAGGACAAATGATTACTTCTAAAGCTTTTCAACAATCTGAAAGCAAGTTAACTGTTGCAATGGGCTTTAAGATTAATAATGAACCATTATTAATGGATATATCTAAGACACCACATGCGCTTATAGCTGGCGCGACAGGTTCTGGTAAATCTGTGTGCATAAATGCAATTTTAACGAGTCTATTATATAAAAATCATCCAGATGAACTAAAATTATTACTTATTGATCCTAAGATGGTGGAACTTGCACCATATAATAATTTGCCGCATTTAGTAGCGCCAGTTATAACAGACGTGAAAGCTGCAACAGCTAGTCTAAAATGGGCTGTTGAAGAAATGGAAAGAAGATATAAGCGTTTTGCAGAATTACACGTCAGAAATATAACTGCGTTTAATAAGAAAGCAAATTACGAGCAAAGAATGGCAAAAATCATTATAGTTATAGATGAATTAGCAGATTTAATGATGATGTCTCCACAAGAAGTGGAACAATCTATTGCTAGAATTGCGCAAAAGGCTAGAGCCAGTGGTATTCATATGATTCTTGCGACGCAACGACCTTCAGTTAATGTAATTACAGGTTTAATAAAAGCCAATGTACCGACTAGAATTTCCTTTATGGTATCATCTTCGATTGACTCTAGAACTATTCTTGATGTTGGTGGAGCAGAAAAATTACTTGGTAACGGTGATATGTTGTATCTTGGTAATGGTATGAATAAACCAATAAGAGTTCAAGGTGCATTTGTATCAGATGATGAAATTGATGAAACAGTCTCAAATGTAAGCAATCAGATGAAACCTAACTATTTATTCAAAGAAGAAACATTGCTGAAAAAAGTTAACGAACAACCGGCAGATGCGCTCTTTGATGATGTGTGTGAATTTATGGTTAATGAAGGTCACATTTCTACTTCGCTGATACAAAGACATTTTCAAATTGGATACAATAGAGCCGCTCGAATGATAGACAACCTTGAAGAAAGAGGTTTTATTTCGGGACCTAATGGCTCTAAACCAAGAGATGTTTTAATTACTAAAGATATGATGGAAGAAACAGAAACTAACATTTAAGAAATAGAAGGAGTGACATGAAATGACATTATTTCATTTTGTTGGAATTAAAGGAGCGGGTATGAGTTCACTTGCACAAATCATGCATGACATGGGACATAAAGTCCAAGGTTCTGATATAGAAAATACCGTTTTTACAGAAATAGCATTAAAAAATAAAGGCATAAAAATATTACCTTTTGACGTTGAGAATATTCAAGAAGGTATGACAATCATTGCAGGTAACGCTTTTCCAGATTCACACCCTGAAATCGCTAAAGCATATGAGTTAGGTTTAGAAGTTAAACGATATCACATCTTTCTCGGTGATTTTATGTCTCAATACACATCTGTTGCAGTTACTGGTGCACATGGTAAGACATCAACGACTGGTTTATTATCACACGTTATGAATGGAGACCAAAAGACTTCATTTTTAATTGGTGATGGTACTGGTATGGGTATCCCTGATAGTTCTTACTTTGCATTTGAAGCGTGTGAATATAGAAGACACTTTTTAAGTTACTATCCAGATTATGCAATCATGACTAATATTGATTTTGATCATCCAGATTATTTTAAAGATTTACAAGATGTAACGAACGCTTTCCAAGAAATGGCTAAAAATGTTAAAAAAGCTATTGTGGCATGGGGACATGATAGCGAACTTAAAAAAATTCAAGCAGATGTTCCTATCTATTTCTATGGATTTGATGACGATAACGATGTATATGCTAAAAATATACATACTTCATCTAAAGGTACAACGTTTGATGTGTACTTTAAATCTAAAAACGAGCTAATTGGTACATTTACGACACCTATGTATGGAGATCATCATGTGCTTAATGCGTTAGCAGTAATTGCTATATGCCATTTAGAAAACTTAGATATTGATAATATAAAAGAAGCATTGTTAACATTTGGTGGCGTAAAAAGAAGATTTAGTGAAAGTTTTTACGATAACCAAATTTTAATTGATGACTATGCACATCACCCTAGAGAAATTAATGCTACAATTGAATCAGCTAGAAAAAAATACCCAGAAAATGAAGTCGTAGCAGTATTTCAGCCACATACATTTTCAAGAACTGAAACATTCTTGAATGAATTTGCTGATAGCTTGAACCTTGCAGATAAAGTATATTTATGTGATATATTTGGATCGATTAGAGAACAGCAAGGTGAATTAACGATTCAAGATTTAAAAGCTTTAAGTCCAAATTCAGATTTAATTAGTGAAGATACAGTTTCACAACTACAAAAACATACCAATGGTGTTATACTATTTATGGGTGCTGGAGATATTCAAAAAATTCAAAAAGCCTATGTTTCTACCCTGTCAGTTTAATATTGATATGTTTATATTTAGTGAGTGAGGGTATTAAATATTAGTAAATCAAATAAAGATTAGTTTTATAATTATTAGGAGGCGTTCAGTATGGATTGGATATTACCAATAGCAGGAATTATTGCTGCTGTTGCATTTTTAGTAATATGTGTCGTTTTAGCACTATTCTTAATGCAACTATTAAAAACAGTTAAAGGAATTAATGAAACATTAGATGGCATTCAAGGCCAAATACAAGGTATTACACGTGAATCTACGGATTTACTTCATAAAGCAAATCGCTTAACTGAAGATATCCAAGATAAATCATTACGTTTAAACTCTGTTGTAGATGCTGTTAAAGGTGTTGGAGATTCTGTTCAAACACTTAATAATTCAGTAGATAGAGTGACTAATTCAATTACTCACAATATCTCACAAAATGAAGATAAAATCTCTCAAGTAGT
>CABFOD010000656.1_pt1 | contig 14077 bp, 18 predicted proteins | sample 3521941 | NCBI WGS metagenome assembly CABFOD01 (sample SAMEA5312449, study PRJEB27640) | indoor metagenome | biome: indoor environment; feature: uncontrolled; material: polymer tiles stone | place: Germany | collected 2014-07-07
AGTCTTGGGATATCAGAATGGCGCTATGAAGATGTTCCGTCTAAAGTTTGGTCCATTCAACCTTTACGAGACATGTGGGGAATCAATCGACGTACAGAAGCTAAGCTTAATAAGAAAGGGATATTTACAATTGGTCACTTAGCTAATTATCCTGTGGAATATTTGAAGCGGGACTTTGGCGTTATTGGTGTTGACCTTCATTTGCATGCTAATGGTATTGATGAAAGTGTCATTAGAAATCCTCATCGTATATATGATAAATCTCTAGGTAAGTCGCAAATACTTATGCGTGATTACAGTATGAATGAACTTAAGACTGTATTAAATGAACAAGTAGATGAAGTTTATTTCCGTTCTAGAAAGCTCAATTTATACCCTACACGTATTAGCGTGAGTGTCGGTTATGCAGACGTTGGAGGCGTGCGGAAGCAATTTACAAATAAAACGGGATTTATGAATACTTATGTTATCACACAATTATTATGGGATTATTTATCTCAACGGTTAGAACCGGACAGACTTTATAGAACGATCGCGATATCATTTGGCAAATTTATTCCAAACCAAATTAAGCAACTATCTTTATTCGACGATCCGTATCAAATTAAGACAGAGACACTCGAAAATCATTTAGATTTTATACGTATGAAATATGGCAAAGATATTGTTATGCGCGGTTCAAGCTTATTAAATAGTGGTACATTATTAGAAAGAAAAGGACTTATAGCAGGTCATAAAGCATAAACATGAACTTTATAAACATATATTGTAAATACAAACAATCATTGACATAAATATGAAGATAAGTAAATATATAAAGTATATATATTCAGAATGTTTTTTATTCTTTATATTACTGAATATATAAATTTAAACAGGAGGTCTTTATTCTCTAAACAATCTCAATAAGGGTATATTTAGATAATAATGATGGGTGTCGTATGAAACGTAGTGTCAAATATCTATTTATAGTAATCATTATTCTTATAGTTTTTTTCTCATTTTATTTCTACAAACAGCCAAATAATTGGACGTGGGAAACGCTAAATTTAACAAAAAAAGATTCAAACAACTCTAATACCAAAGTGGCTATATTAGATACAGGTATTAATAATGAAAGAATTAACAATGCGTTTGTCATAAAAAAATATGATGCTATAAATAAACGTAATCAAATAAACACTAAAAGTAATCATGCCACACAAATCGCAAGTATTATCACATATGGGAAACATAAAGAAAAGTTAATCGGGATAAGCAAAACAGTAAGTATTTACGATGTTAAGGTTTTAGATGATGAACTCGGTGGAGAGACAGATAGTATAGTGAATGGCATCAATTGGTGTATTAAAAACGATGTAGATATTATCAATATGAGTTTTGGCTTTCAACGTTACAACAAAGAATTACATGATGTTATAAAAAAAGCTAAAAAACAAGGTATCATTTTAGTAGGTGCAGCGGGAAATAATATGGATGATTATAGTGACTATCCTGCTCGTTTCAATGAGGTCTATTCTATTACAGCAATAGATAAAAATAACAAACCATTTATTTATGCACCAACTAAAAAAGTCGATTTTAAAGCGCCCGGTGTCGAAGTTTATACATTAGATTCAAAAGATGAAATTACAACTGTAAATGGAACATCTTTTGCCGCTGCTTATTTCACTTCTTACCTAACAACTAAATTGGATTCAAGAAATAATTTGTCACATGTTTTAAAAAAATACCCAATAAATTGATACATCAAAGGAGAAAATATGAAAAACAAACTTATAGCTTTATTACTTGCTAGTATAATCACGATTACTTATGGAAACTTTGCGGAAGCTGCTGAAGTTATTAAAGAAACAGATATAAATAGTGCTAATAGTAAAGTGAACGAAAATAACATTGACGAAAATATTTATACCAAAGATAACCGTAATTACATTGAAAATAATTATAACTCAAATGATTTAGATATTGAAAGTAGCTTAGAATTTGATCAAAATACAGATAAAATTACCGTAGACGCTTCATTAAATGACGAATATGGTAATAACCTAGATAAAACATATGATGTAACGTTTTTAAGAATTGTGAATGAAAATGACTTTAAAGCTGAATTTACTGATCAAGATACTGGAGAAAAATTAGTATATGATACAAATGAAGTTAAAGCTTCAGTTGCTCCTGTAGTCGCTGTATTAGTTGGCTTTATAGCTAAACAAGGTCTTAAAATGGCTATCAAAAAATATGGTAAAACCGTTGTAACATCAATGATTCGTACAAGCCCTCAAGTTGCTGCTCAAGCAGCTAAAAACTTAGGTTATTCTGCAACAAAATCTGTATCTCATGGCAAAAAGGTCTTTAAGAAAAATGGTAAAGGCAATCCCAAATATATCTCTGTTGATAAAGATGGTCACAATGGAGGAGCATGGAAAGGTGCAAGTAGCATTAAAAATCTAGGTAGTAAGAAAACAAGAAGCGGTACATATGATGCCAACCTAAAAAGAATTGGAGATTAAAAAATGATTATTAACATCGGAGAACAACAAATAAATTTTGATTTAGAAAGTGAAATTCCATTTTTTCAATCATCTCATGAAAATAGAATGCGTTTTGATATAGATAGTTTTGAAAAAAAGCAACTTTCTAAAATTATTAATCAGTTGTTTAGCAACCAATCTAATACAAAGTGTTCATTTTTATCTGAGTATTTATATCCTGTTAAATTTAGAGAAAAAACACGAATTGGTCGTTTTCTATCTATTACAAACTGGCATGAAGAACTCCATTATACTGATGAAAAATATATTATTGCAACTATTGAAAATATAAAAAATACAGAAATAATTAATTATTCTTTATATATTCAAAAAGGATTAGTAGAACCATATATCATCTTCTATAATGATAAAAATATGATATATCTTAGTAATTCTGTGATAGATATCATAAGTTTTTCTAAAGAAACAATTACTAATATAAAAACAGAATTCGGGAATTATATAGATACAATTCAAGAAACTGTTTAATAATTATAAAGAGAAACATAGTTCCCTTTTGATCTATGTTTCTCTCTTTTTTTCCTTTAAAATCGGACTTATATATACTACCATTCGTATGTAAAATATTGTATAGTAAACTTATAGGTTGTTAATTACGGCAGCATTTAATCATACACTAATAAACCAACACTATGTCATATGAACGTTAAAACCACAACAAGTCGCTATAATTGTTGTGGTTTTTATATTTGTCATTGATATTTTACAATCAAGTATTTGTGAGGTTTTTCTTTCCTAATTTCATATACCTTATTACATGTATTACATCTTGATAATTTCATCGTGGCATTGTTAATTTTTTTAAATAAATTTCCATCATGATTATTACAATAAGGACAAGTAACCTCAATATATGTTCTATTATCATTTACCATTAGATACTTCATTATTTTTTCTTTCTCTGTGATATATATAAATTGCTATTATTACTATAATAAAAATGTAACATAGTACAATAAAAGGATTGTTAATCCAGTGATTGTCTACACTAAATATATACACACCTATAAAACATAGTATAAAAAGGATAATATTTAATATCATATTTACCCTAAAAGCTTTGATACTTAAAGCTTGTCTCTTGTTTCGAATGCCGATTAACCAAAAATGTATTGTCATAAATAAGATAGTTAACGGTATATAGTAATAAGGAGAATATATATTATCTCCAATCAAATTAATAATAGCTATAAAAATAACAATAACTATCATTCTTATTTTACTTGCATGTTTTACAATAAATTCCATAATATCCCCCTAACTATTTCAATATTCATAAGTACCATCTTTATAATTAATCGATACACCTTTTTGAGTATTAGATACCCAAACGTTTAAGTTAACAGTCTGACCGTTGTCATTAATAGAATAAGCTCTCACATGTGAACCCCGTGGTAATAATTCATCATTATTGTACACAGGGTGTACATCATAATAAATCTTAGCTTCAGGGTGGTTATATATCGCATTTCTCACTTGAGTTTCAGGATAACCCATACCGCCACCTTCACTAGCTCTATTACTACCAACATTTTGCGCTCTTGTACCTAGTGTTAAATTATGTGTTTCCATATCTCCACCCAATGACCATGCTAATGAGTGAGATTTGTTATAGATATAACCTCTATAACCATCTAACTGTAATATTTGATTATTACTTTCATTGCCTTTCCACCTTTTTTCAAGTGGATCGTAAGTACCATCTTTAAATTCGCCTGCAAGTCTAACTGTTGAATCAAAAGAGGGGCGTTCTTGTGCTTTAGATGAATGACTATCCACTGCTTCCTTAGTCACAAGCGCTGTAACTCTGCCACCTCTACCTAAATCATCTAAATCTGAATAGTTAGCCCAAAATTTATCATTACCATTTTGGTTCAAGAGTTGCTGATCATAATCTGTGAGTGTTGTTTTATTGTCGTTCAATAAAGCGTAATTTTCTTCGTTAGTTTGAACTTTGATAAGCGCCTTATCTTCTTCACTTGTTTTTACTGTCGATTTTTTACTAAACGCTTTCGACTTTAATTCATTTAAACCTTTATCTATTTGATTATTAGCTTCTTGTTTAAGTTCTCTTTTAATATCCTTTTCCAAATCACACCCAGCTAATAGGGTACTTGTTAGGATTATTGCGAGTAACGTCTTGATGTACTTCATATTTTTCAACCTTTCTTATCAAATTGTGATTCTAACCAAAAATAAGTATTGCCACGTTTTTGATGATTTACAAAAGCCGGTTTAGGTACTACATCATAATGTTCATTTTCTAAAGCCCAGCGCACACCATGTCTACTTTTGCCAAGTATATCTCCGACTTCTTGCATACCTAAGATTTTTATAGGTTCTTGTCCTATATTAGTTAAGTCATTGTTTTTTAAATCAGAAACCGAGTAAACACCACTTGTTTCTGATACATAACAACCTAATTCTGTATTAATTGCTACATTCATACCATTAGATTTTGTGTATATAGTTTGATCGTGATTTAAAACCTCATTAATTTTTTTGAAATCCATATTAGTTCCTCCGTCTATAATTATGTTATAATAAATATACCTTTTTGTTTGGTTCAATAGATGATTCTGTTAACCAAATGTGCGATCACTTGTGTGGTCGCTTTTTTTATATCCACCATAACATAGCAGGGGAATAACAGAATCAAACTATAACACCTAACTTTTTAAATTCCTGATGTGCAGTAATCAATTTGATTGCTTCTTCTACTGAATATTTTTCATTTAGATATCCAATTAAATCCGAATTTTCATATAAACCAATTTCTTCATCACCCCAAAGGTTAACAATCTTTGAGAACATATACTTTTTGTTATGTGCTTCAAATATTTGCTCTAACATAGTAACCCTCCTTAGAATTTTATAACGCTTTGAACCAAATTAATTCTTCATAAGTGGTTTCATTCAAGTATTCTTCTAAATCTTCAACTGATTTAAATGGCTTTTTCTCAGTTATCCAATCTTTAGGGCTTTTTATTTCTTTATCTAATTCCAATGTTTGAACATTAAGTGTTACAAAAGAGAATTGACTTTCTTCATTTACGATTTTCATATCTGAACCGATGAGTATAATTGATTTCTCATCTATATTTTTTGTAATTCCAGTGCCTTTTTCATTAACAAAATTATCAATCACATCTTGTAGTTTTTCGAGTGATTTTTGTGTATGATATTTAATCATTTAAACCACTCTCCTTTGAGATGAGTTCAAAATACCTAAAGCTCTAATTAAAACGATATTGTACTTATCTTCTGTATCTGATTTACTCAGATTGTCTATATATTCATTGTTTTTATATAACCTTACTTTACAATCACCATTTGATACATCTTGTAATCTTAATTCATACAATTCATTATCTTTTTCAAACTCTATAGCTTTAATAACAAAGTCTGTATCTCTCATAATCTCAATACTTTTTAATAAGACAACAATTTCAGAAGGTTCATTATTTCCTCTTGCAGCAACACCTTTTAAATAACCATTTTCGTATTGTCTGACTTTATCTTCTTTGTCGGTTTCTTGCAGTCTTAAATCATACAGATTACCATTTGAAATAAATTCAATTGAATTAATCTTTTTATTCATTCTAGTCATGATAATTACCTCCTATAGTGTTATAATAAGAGGTGGAATGTGTCCTCATTCCACCAGTTTTTAAGGTGATAACTTAGTTCACAAGCACTTTTAAAAACTTTCGATTTAGGCGTGCGTTTTTTCTAAAAACGTTGCGTCTTTTTTTATTTTTGAAGCGGTATCGAGTAACACGTTTTCTATCTGCTCATTTACAGGTAGATCTAATAATCCTAGAAAAACACCATTTTCAAAAACGACAATACAGGTATAACCTTTACCAATGTTATGCTTAGTCAGTGTATAAATCTTATTGTTATATACAAACTTCAATGCCTGCGTATTCATTTTTTCACTCCTTCCTGTTTTTAACTACAAACATATTGTAACACACAAACACACATATTGTAAATTATTATTAACTATTTGTTGGTTGAAATACAAAAAAACTACCTATGTTTATTACACAGGTAGGTAAATCATAGCATTCATTTTTCCTTTTATCATGCTAGTCAATTATATATCACCATTTGATACGATTTTTAGTAATTTATTTTTATGATGCTACACTAATTCATATTGTGATTTAATCGGATTTTTCGATTTATTCTTTTTTGCTAGTTCAATATAGTTAAAGAAGATTTGTTTGAAATGAACAAGATTATATCAAATTTTATATAATCTATGTTTTTATATCACTTTTTTCTAAGTTTATATTTTTAGTATACATATACCTAGAAAACATAATTGCTATTAAACAAGTTAACACACCTGAAATAGTATAAATATACTGTATAGCTATATATTCAGTTATATAACCAACTAGTAATATAGAAAATAGAAAAGAAAGTTGCACAAGTGAATTCTTTAAACCTGTGATCTTAATCATATCTTTTTCATTAATTTTATTTATAAAGTAAGTTTCCTGAATAATATCTTTTATTTGTAAAACTGGACCGATTAGCACCACTAGTACTAATGCAATTACATCAATTATATTAAAAGAATATAGAATCAATAAAATTCCATATATAAACATAAAAATAGTAATCTTTTGGATAGGTCGTTTGTTAAAGAATTCAGCATATTTTATTACAATAAAAGCGCCTAATATAGTGCCTAAGTAGTAACTAGCATTAACATATCCCCACCATGTTACATCATGCTTTAAATGTACTTGAACAAATTTTAATGTCACGGATCCTATCCAAATAGAACCCATCAAAACTTCTAAACACTCAATGATAATTAAAACTCTAATTACAGGGATACCTTTTAAAACCGAAAAAGAATTCATAATTGTTATAATCGGATTTTTACCTTGTAGTTCTTCCTTTTCATTTTTAATTTTTATATTAATAATTGCAATAAAAGCTAATGAAAGTAATATTAAAGAAAGTAATAAAAGGTTATTATTACCAATCAATGAGATAATCCATGCTCCTAATATCCATCCTGAAAATAGCAGTATCTGATCTAAACTCGTAATGAGAGACAGACCTTTTGCCATTTCATTACTATCAAGATTTTCTTTCAGTATTCTTGATTTCAGTGGAGTGAAAATACCATTTGAAAAGGATAGAAACATGATTATTATATAAACAATAATCATGTTGACATTATTATTTATACTTATCAGGAGTATTATCATGCATAGTATTTGAAACACTGCATTAAATAATAAAAGGTTTTTTACTTTAATTTTTTCAGTTATAATACTTATACTTAACCCTGAAAGAATTTTTGAACCAACACTAATAAAAGTTATTAGACTTGAAAAAAAGACTGAATTAGTTAGTGTATATACATAATAAGTAATTGCCATTGTATAGAAAGAAAAAGCTAAATTAGTGGCAAGTTGCGTTACTAATAACGAATAAAAACTTAAATTGTAAAACATTAGTAGATTGCCTTATTTTCAATAGGTTTTTTATTTTCTTTTCTCAATAATGGTAATGGAATTTCTTTAACGCATCTAAATCCCATTTCATCATGCCTACAATACGGTATATCTTTCCCTCTAAATGCCGGATACATTAGCTCTTGATGTGAATAAAAAGATCCTCCCTTTAAAACTCCGAATTGATTTAATTTATCATGATTATGATTATAAGAAGGATGGAACATTCTCTTGGAAAAGTAATCACTCTTGGTCCATTCCCAATTACCTCCAAGCATATTATGAACTCCATAACTCGAAACATTTCTTTCTATACTAATACTTTCTGAGAGTTCTATATCTTGGTTATAATATACATCTATTAATCTATCATGCCATTCTGATATAGAATCTGGTTTTTTTTCAAAAAGAGTTCCTGAATAACGTACTTTGCTACCATCAAAATCATTGCCCCAAGGCCACTTTGTTACAGAATTTCCTTTAGCAGCTTTTTCCCATTGAAATTCAGATGGAAGAGTTTTTCCTTTCCATCTAGCGTAGGCATAAGCATCATAAAAATCAATCCCAGATACAGGATGATCAGGTTTATATTTAGAATCATAGTAAGTATTTCTTCTGTGATTTTTATTTTTCGGTTCATTTGGATGACAAAAAATATGTCCATATTTTTCTACAAATTCACAAAATTCATCATATTCCTCATTAGTCACTGGGTATTTATCTATATAATAGGCAGGTAACCAAACTTTAGTACTAGGAGCATTGTCTGTCCAAGCAAAATCTTTTTCTTTAATATCATTTTCACTTATACCATAATTAAAGAAACCCTCTTCTATATAAATCATATTTTCTTCATTTAAAGATTTAAACTCATCTTTAATTACTGCAGAAATATCTACTTTGTTTTCATAATGATTCATAAATTTTAAATGTTTTTCAAAATATGCTTTTTTATATGATAGTTCTTCTTCATTTTTTGCTCCATAGATTTTCAGTAAATTATGTATTACTATTTGGGCACCTAAACCTACAGGCTTTCTAGGTGTGTTTCTTTCCGTAATATCTCCAACAATATCTGATAAATATTTTACTGATAATTCTATTTTTTCTTCACCACAAATACTCATAGCTTTAAAAGAAACAAGATCGTCTGGATCATGAGTTAGCCTAATTATTGTTTCAATTGCTGAAGGATAAGGCAACCAACTTTTAACAAAATCTATTAATTTTGACCTTACATAACTATTTTTAAATCCAATAGCCATTCCAAATAATTGTTCAGCCACTGCAAAATGTCGTATTTTACTAGATATATCTAATACAGTATGGATGGTATTTTCAGTTTCTTTCTTATCTCTTAAGTTTAAATTTTTGAGCAAGTTATCAATTTTAAATAATTCTTCCATGTCTTCATTGTAAATTTCTAAATTATCATTAGATGTATATATCATTTTATTCATCCTTTCTAAATTCAATAAACAAAAGTCTTATAGAATATATTCTATAAGACTTTTGTTTATTGAATTTAATCCCATTTGTCATTACTTACATTAAGTACAGGTTCAAAAATACTTTCTTTCCAATCACGTTCTAAAGTTTTCATATTTATCGCCTCCTGAAATTAAATATATGTACGATTATTATTATATCATCAATAAATAAAAAAACACACTATTTTATCAGAAAATTTCCAATTTTTAAAATACATTCAGTGAATTATTAATCCTTTTACTAACTTATGTTTTTTGAATATCACCATATGATACGATTTTAAATGACTTATCTTTATGATCATACGCTAATTCATATTGTGATTTAATCGGATTATTAGACTTATCTTTTTTAACTAATTCAATATATATCTTTGAACCATCTTTTTTATAGCCTGTATATGTCGGCATAGTGTACTTAGATTTATTTTTACTGTCTACCATAGATTTAATATGATTAGACAAGCTAGAATTAGGTTCAAAATACTTTTCTACATGCTTAAACTCAACTTCTTTATAGGCTTTATTTAAGTCTTTGGTATAGTCGTCCATAAATGCCTTAGCTTCGTTTTCTATTTCTCTATCTTTTTTAACCATTTCATCTATCTTCGTTGTATCAAATTCTAAAGTTATATTTTGATTATTGATATCTTTATTTTCTTTAACTTTAACCGTATTAGACTTTAAAGTTTTACCTTTATATTTACCCTCAGCATATACAGAAATAGATCTATTAGATGGGTATGGTCCATATACACGTTTTTCTTCATACTTTGTTTGAACACCATTCACATAAACGAAAAAACTTAATTGCAGGTCATAAAGCTTAATATTTATGGAGTGTATAGTTATGAAAGAACTTAATATAAACTGGAAATCAGATTTTATTGAATACCAAACTTTATTATATAGTAGTGTCGATCCAGAATGGTTCTATGCCTGTATTAGAAATGATGTTTTAGTACCAGCATATACAGGACAAGGCAAACAATATTTTTGGACTAAAGATATCCTAGAAGCTCATAAAATAATACCAATATTTTAAAAAACCAACTATTTACTACAATTATTGTTTAATTTTACCAATAATTTTCTTTATAAGTGTTTAACGTATCTTCACTTTGGATATATATAAAGAAGTGTAAAAATAGGAGGTAATTATATATGGGCTTTATATTAATGTTAATCGTCGGCGGTTTAATCGGCTGGCTAGCAGGTGTTATTTTAGGTAAAGATATTCCAGGCGGTATTATTGGTAATATTATCGCAGGTATTATCGGTTCAGCAATTGGTGGTAAATTATTAGGAGATATGGGACCAGTAATAGGTGGAATTGCAATTATTCCAGCATTAATCGGTTCAATCATCTTAATCTTAGTACTTTCATTCATTTTAAAAGCAATTAAAAAATAGAAAGTACAATAAATATAAAGAAGCATATCACTTAATTAATTTTGTGATATGCTTCTTTTTTGATACAGATATATTTAACAAATAAAAGCACCACACAAAATTGTGCGGTACTTATGTCATATACGAATAAATATTTTCAAAACCACTCTAGGTAAATAGCTTTGTAATAATAAAATACCCGACGTATATAAACTCTAAACATTATTTTAATAATAATCTAAAGAAATTAATGATTTATTAACGTTTATTAGAACCTTTACTAAAAAGATTTCTTATAAGTCTCATAATTAAAACTGTACCAACATATCTTAAAATACGTTTTACTATGTTTGCCATCCTTATCAGCTCCTCTTACAATATATCATTTACTATTACTACTTCACTACTTTACCCAATTAAGTCTTTCATTACACATATAAAAAAATTTCGTAGTCCCGTTCCTGCAAGGATGACTAGAGTTGAAAAAGCTTAGTACAAGCGCATTTCAATTCAGTCACCTACTGATAAGATACTACAAGAGACTGAGACATTACATTATGTCCCAGTCTTTTTATATATGGAAAATCAATATTAGCGTGAGCCTCTATGTTACTTGTTTCGCATATCTTGATAAATACAAGGTCCTGAATATTGCTTGTCACGCCCCACTTGCAATGTTGACCCTCATATTTCTAAAAATATGAAAAAGAGTCTGGAACTTTTCTGTCCCAGACCCTTTAATGTAAATTATGATTTTGTACTTTCGTTATGCCACCATAATGAATCTTTCGGATTTTCTACAGCATGAACAAATTCTTTTTTCGATGCTACAGTTGGATAAGATCCTTTTAATGATTTTTTAGAAGTATCTTCAAATAATGTTAAGACAACAATCAGACCAATAATACTCACACCTAATAAATAGAATGCAGGTGCTAAATTATTACCTGTCACGTGTACTAACCATGAAGCTACTAATGGTGTTGTACCACCAAATAATGAAACTGAAATATTAAATGTCCATGATAATGTTCTGTAACGAATATCTGTATGGAACAATGTTGGTAATGAACCTGGCATTGTACCTTCGTAAACTGATAATACGATACCTAACAATAGTAATCCAAGGAATAAGAATCCTAATCCTCCAATGTTTAAGAATTGGAATGAAACAACAGATACTAATATACCTAAGATTAGACCGAAAGAAATCACTTTCTTATTACCTATTTTGTCGCCAAGTCTACCAAATGTAAGTGCGAACGGTACCATAATCAGTAATACAACCGCTGTTATCGGTGTACTAATACGATCACTAATACCAACCGTTTCATCTAGATATGAAGGCATGTAACCTAATAATACATAGTTTGTAATGTTAAAGAAGGCTACAAACACAATACATAATAAGATATCTTTTTTATATTGTTTTATAATTTCAATAACGCTCAGTTGATCTTTTTGATCAGCGATATCATTTTCAAAAATTGGTGTTTCTTCTAAATGCGTTCTCAAGTAAAGACCAATCAATCCAATTGGCGCGCTTAAGAAGAATGGAATTCTCCAACCCCAAGAATTCATTTGAGCGTCTGATAGTGTCCAGAACAATACTGTAACAAGGATAGATGCCACAATATAACCAGATAAAGTACCAATTTCTAATCCACTACCTAATCTAATTCTTTTATTATCCGGTGAAGACTCTGCGATATAAACCATCGCACCAGCATATTCCCCACCTACTGAGAAACCTTGTAAAATACGAGCTAGCAATAATAAAATTGGTGCCCAAACTCCGATTTGATCATAAGTAGGTAATAGTCCAATAATCAAAGTAGAAATTGCCATCATAATAATAGTAAATGTTAAGACAACTTTTCTACCTAGCTTGTCACCTATTTTACCAAAAACGATTCCGCCCACTGGTCTAAGTAAGAATGCTATCGCAAATGTTGCAAAAGTGAAAATTAATTTTAATTCATCATTTTGAACTGGACTGAAGAAATTCTTACTAATGATAACTGCAAGGTAAGAATATAGTGCAAAGTCAAACCATTCCATTGCATTACCAATACCAGTAGCAAACACACTTTTCTTTGCCATACCGATATCTACGACGTTGATTTTCTTTTTATTAAACTTCAAACGTATACAGCTCCTTTTCATGTTTAAAGAGTATACGCTCACTTTTTTATAGTGTCAACTTAATATTTAAATATAATAATATACACTTTTCATCTAATGGTATACAAACAAAAAATGTCCACGCTTACATCTTAGTAAGCATGGACATTATAAATTCAAATGATTTTTTCCTTAAGTAAATAGTATATATGACAAATAAATGACGATTGATACTGTGACTGAACTTAATAATGTGGAGAATAATACAATTTGAGCATGTAGTTCTGGTTCCACATCATATTCAAAAGCAATCGTTGACGTATTTCTTGAAGTTGGAAATGCACTAGCTATAAATAACGATTGTGCAATAGCGCCATCAATATGGAATAAATAAATTAAACTAAGTGCAATAAGTGGTCCAATTATCAACCTACCAATCAACGATCCCATAATCGCTCTATGCAATAATTTCAATTTAATATGCGCTAATTGAGCACCTAATAAAATTAAAGCAATTGGCGCAAAACTATCTGAAATTTGATGGATAGGAATAAGAAACACTTGAGATAATTTAATATGCCCTACTTGAAATATAATACCTAAAATCAGTGCATGAAAAACAGGTAGTTTCAAAAAAGAAATGAAAATATCTTTTAAACTTTTAGTAGTGGAAAGTAAATTATACATACCATAAGAATACGTAAGTAGATTTTGGAAAATAAGCACGAAGATTTGTACAGCAACACCAATAGGATTTTGACTAAAGATTAATTGACTGACCGGCAAACCATAGTTCCCGGAATTCATCAAAGAGATACTATTCTTTAAAGCAGCACTCTCACCTTTTTGAAGATTCAATACTTTAGCAAATAAATTACCAATCAAGATCATTACTAAACTATAAGCTACAATATAATATAGAACCTTTAACAACAAATCCATCTGAATTGTAATATCATAAATATTCGCAAAAACCGCAACAGGCATTAAACAATAAGTAATAAGTGTAGAAAAATGTTTTAAATTAAAT
>CABFOD010001111.1_pt1 | contig 14055 bp, 11 predicted proteins | sample 3521941 | NCBI WGS metagenome assembly CABFOD01 (sample SAMEA5312449, study PRJEB27640) | indoor metagenome | biome: indoor environment; feature: uncontrolled; material: polymer tiles stone | place: Germany | collected 2014-07-07
GTCATATCTTCTTGTGTATTCCAATTTACTGCCTTCATGTTAGATCTCCTATCTTATTAAAATGATTAAATTGAGCAACTTGTACATTCTTCAACACTTAATAATTTATTACGTGTATAGTAAAGTGATTTCAAACCTTTATGGTGAGCATATACATATAATCTTGAAAGTTCACGTGTAGAAATTTCTGAATTAACATATAAGATTGTAGAAATACCTTGGTCTACGTGCTCTTGAATTGTTGCAATTAAATCAATTAATTTCATTTGATCTGTATTAAATGCTGATTTGTAATACCACATCGTTTCTGGTGATAAGAATGGCATTGGATAGAATGTTTCTGCATTACCATATGTTCTTCTTTCAATTTGGTCTACGATAGGCATTACTGAACTTGTAGCATTTTGCACATATGAAATACTTTGAGTTGGTGCAATAGCAAGTCTGTACGCGTGATATAATCCATTCTCTTTAACCGCTTCTGCTAATGCTTTCCAATCTTCAGCTGTTGGAACGTCAATGCCTTCAAATAATGCTGTAACATTATCAAATTGTGGTTTAATATCATTTTGAATATATTTTTCAAAATATTTACCTGAAGCATAATCAGATTTATCGAAATCAACATACGTTTCTTGTCTTTCTTTCGCAATTTCCATTGAACGTTGAATAGAATAGTAATTCATAGTCATAAAGAATACATTAGCAAAGTCTTTTGCTTGCTCAGACTCATAGCCAATTTTGTTTTTAGCTAAATAACCATGTAAATTCATAACGCCTAAGCCAACTGAATGTAATTCACTGTTCGCTTTTCTCACACCTGGAGCATTTTTAATTTCTGTATCATCAGAAACAACTGTTAGTGCGTCCATTCCGATATGAACTGAATCTTTAAATTTCTTAGATTCCATTACATTCACGATATTTAATGATCCTAAGTTACATGAAATATCACGTTTAATTTCATCTTCTGTTCCGTAATCATTAATAATAGATGTCTCTTGTAATTGGAAAATTTCCGTACATAAGTTACTCATTTTAATTTGACCAATATTTGCGTTCGGATGTACTTTATTCGCATTGTCTTTGAACATCAAATAAGGATAACCTGATTGTAATTGTGTTTGCGCAATTGTATTGAGCATATCACGAGCGTCTTTAGCTTTTTTAATAACATTAGGATTTGCAACAAGCTCATCGTAATATTCATCTAGGTTAATATCGTCTAGCGTTACACCATATTCACGTTCAACAGTGTGAGGTGCAAACATATAGAAATCTTTACCTTCTTTAGCAAGATCAAAGAATTTTGAAGGAACGATTAAGCCAGTAGATATTGTTGAAAGTCTAATATCTTCATCAGCGTTAACTTTTTTAGTATCTAAAAATTCTAGTACGTCATAGTGGAAGATGTTTAAATAAACTGCACCTGCACCAGGTCTTTGACCAAGCTGATCAGCATAACTAAATCCACCTTCTAATGATTTCGCAACTGGAAGTACACCTTTAGCTACCCCTTTAATGCCTTTGATTGCTTCACCACGAGCACGTAATTTAGATAAATTAATAGCTACACCGCCACCAATTTTACTCAATTGTTTAGCAGTTGAATCGATAAAGTTAATTGAATTTAAACTATCATCTGCTTCTAGTAAGAAACAACTGACTAACTCACCACGTCTTGCTCTACCAGCATTTAAGAATGTTGGTGTTGCAGGTTGAATACGTTGTTCGATCATACCTTCAACAAATTGCTTAGCTTGTTTAACATTACCTTTAGCTAAATATAGCGCCACAATAATAACGTGTTCTTTATATGTTTCTAGATATTCGGATTTATCATTAGTCTTTAATGCATAATCTTTGAAAAATTTACTTGCTGACATATAACTTGCAAATTGAAAAGGAATTGAATCTGCAAACTGGTTGATCTCTTTAAGTGATTCTTCACTGTATTCTTTAAATAAATCATAATAGAAGTCTTGATCAACTAAAAAGTGCAAGCGTTCCATTGGATCATTAAATTGGATTGTTTTTTCTGCTATTTCTTCTAAATATACTTCTAAAGCTTCTTGATCTTTTTCAATATCGAAAAAGCCGTCTTCTCTTCTTTTAGTTACTTTATTGTTTAATTCAATATGATTTTTCTGTTGTTTGTTGATCATTTTCATAGAGATTAACCACCTTTTCTTTAAATTCATCTGCTATTTCTTGGTTACCGTGTAATTCAAATTTCATCAATAAAGGGACATGATATTTATTCGCGATTTCTTCACTTGCTTTCGCGAAATTCTGTCCCCAATTTCTATTTCCACTACCTGCTACCGCTCTAAGATGTTGATGATTTACATTCAAGAAATCTTGCACAGTGTCAGGTACTTGGCCGAATCCAATTGTACCTGTAACCATTATAAATGGTTCGTTTATTACATTTGTTTTGTTAGCCTCAGTGAGAGCCATTGTATCAGACAATCCAGCCCTCTGAATGAACCGTCTTACATTACCTGTTAAAGAGTAATAAATTATCTTCATAAACTTTCACCTACCACATATATATACTTAACAAATTGTATTTATAAAATTAAAAATACAAAAATTTTAACACTTTATTCATTTTTGTACTAAATGTGCAAAACACAAGATATAGTGTTCAATTTCTTATGCACATACTATATTGTGTGTTTTATTATAACACTATAAATGATTCATAACACTTATAATACCTTAATTTTTATAAAAAAATAGGCTTGACTTTCCTACATCTTCTAATAAACATTGCTATATCAACATTTAAAAATATCTTTCATTTAAAATTTATATTTAGAATCCAAATGCGTTAACAAGACATATACTTTTTAAAGTGAATTATGATAATATATGTTCATTGATAAAAATTGGAAGGTGTATAAATGAACTCTACAGTTAAAGGAATAATAGCCATACTCATTTCATCAATAGGATTTAGTTTAATGGCTGTATTCTTCAGACTTTCTGGTGACTTACCGGTTTTTCAAAAATCACTCTTTAGAAACCTTATTGCGATGATTGTACCCATTTACTTCGTTATCAAATTTAAAGCACCCTTTTTCGGGAAATTAGAAAACCAACCATTGCTTATATTACGTTCCACACTTGGTTTAATTGGTGTGTTGCTCAATATTTATGCAATCGATCATATGGTTTTAAGTGATGCAGACATGTTAATGAAATTAAATCCATTCTGGACTATACTACTTTGTGCATTGTTTTTAAATGAAAAAGCTCGGAAATATCAAATTATTGCAATGGTTGTTGCAATTGCAGGTGCACTTTTCATCATTAAACCTACATTTGATTCAGATACAACCCCTGCAATTATCGGATTACTATCAGGTATTTTTGCTGCTGGCGCGTACACAGCTTTAAGACCATTAGGACAACGCGAAAAATCTTATACAACAGTTTTTTATTTTTCATTCTTTTCAACAGTCGCATTAATCCCATTTGTCATATTTACATTTGAACCGATGACGACATCACAAGTTATCATATTGTTAATGTCGGGTGTGTTCGCAACAATTGGTCAGTTTGGCATAACAATCGCATATAGTTTTGCCGCTGCTAAAGATATTTCAATATTTGTATATGCATCTGTAATATTTAGTGCTTTACTCGGTTTCATCATATTTAAAGAGGTACCCGATTTATTAAGCTATCTAGGATATATCATTATATTCCTTGCAGGCTATTATATGTTCAGAAAAGCTCAAAGAAATCCAAAACCGAAACAATCCATTTCAAAAGGAGAATCATAATGTCAGAGGGAAGAAATAAAGAAGAATTAAAAGATATCACATTATTAGGGAATCAAAACAATCAATATCATGATCAATATACGCCAGAGGTTTTAGAAGTGTTTGACAACAAACACCAAGGTAGAGATTACTTCGTTAAATTTAATTGTCCAGAATTCACATCATTATGCCCAATCACTGGACAACCGGATTTTGCTACTATTTATATTTCTTATATTCCAAATGTAAAAATGGTAGAATCTAAATCTTTAAAATTATATCTGTTTAGCTTTAGAAACCATGGAGATTTTCACGAAGATTGTATGAATGTCATTATGAATGACTTAATAGAATTAATGGACCCCCATTATATAGAAGTTTTAGGTAAATTTACGCCACGAGGTGGCATTTCAATTGATCCTTATACGAACTACGGTAGACCAGATTCAAAGTATGAAAAAATGGCAGAATATCGCATGATGAATCACGACTTATATCCTGAAAATATAGATAACAGATAATTCATATACCACATCCCTTTATTGCGGATGTGGTTTTTTACTACATAACATTTACATTTTTCACATATATAGACATATTAATCATCTGTAAAAGAAAACGCTTACAAAATTAAATATTTTTTAAATTACGTGTAACCCTTGACGCTACTGAATTTGATTATTTTAAATAATCACTATTGTATGAATATTGTTAATCTTTAACTTGTGTTTATTTTACGAAACGATTACAATTTAACATGTGCTAATTTTAAGTACATCTAAAAAATGAATACAGTTTATTATGAGGGGAAGTAAAAAATGGGTAACAAACATTATACTAAAGAGGAAATTATCCAGAGTACACCGCGTACTGGTTTCTTTGGCCATCCTAAAGGCTTATCAACATTGTTCCTAACTGAATTTTGGGAAAGATTTAGTTATTATGGGATGAAGGCCATTCTTGCCTACTACATTTACTATTCAGTAGCAAAAGGCGGATTTGGCATTGATCAAGGTTTAGCACTTCAAATTGTATCTATCTACGGTGCACTTGTTTATATGAGTGGTGTCATTGGTGGATGGATTGCTGATAGAATTACAGGTACACGACATGCATTATTCTATGGTGGAATACTCATCATGATCGGTCATGTACTATTATCACTACCGAGCAATTTCACTTTATTATTAGTCGCACTTTTATTCTTAATCATTGGTACGGGACTATTGAAACCTAACATTTCATCAACTGTTGGTTTATTATATGAGAAAAATGATCCAAGATTGGATTCAGCATTTACAATTTTCTACATGTCTATCAACTTAGGTGCATTACTATCACCACTATTAATCGGTTGGTTACAAGTTAACGTTGGTTTCCATGCTGGTTTCGCAGTAGCGGCAGTAGGTATGTTTCTCGGTTTAATCATTTATTTCTTAACAAACAAGAAATATTTAGGTCTAGCTGGTATAGAAGTACCGGATCCGTTAAATTCAGAAGAAAAGAAAAAAATCACAAAAATCGTTGCAATTGTCGTTGTAGTCATCGCAATTGTCTGCGTTATTCTAAGTATATTTGGTCAATTAACATTACCGAACTTTGCGAACTTCATTTCAGTTCTAGGTGTTCTATTACCAATTTATTACTTTATAAAAATTACTGTAAGTAAAAAGACGGAAGATTACGAACGTACACGTGTGTATGCATACATACCATTATTTATAGCTGCAGTAGCGTTTTGGATGATTCAAGAACAAGGTTCTACAGTATTAGCACAATTTGCAGATACTAAAACACAATTAAGTATGGCTAAACTAACTGGTGGTGCAATTGATTTCAACATACCAGCAGCTTGGTTCCAGTCACTTAACCCGTTCTTCATCATTCTATTCGCACCAATATTCTCAATCTTATGGGTTAAACTAGGTAAGTTCAATCCACCTACTGTTTATAAGTTCTCTATTGGTGTATTCTTAGCAGGTCTTTCATATATCATTATGGTTGTACCTTTATCAAGTGATTCATCATTAATTAACCCAGTATGGTTATTCGCAAGTTTCTTACTAGTAACACTTGGTGAACTTTGTATCTCACCAATCGCTTTATCAACAACAACAAAATTAGCACCAAAAGCATTTACAGCTCAAATGATGAGTGTTTGGTTCTTATCAAATGCTATGGCACAAGGGTTAAATGCTCAAATGGTTAAAGTTTACACGAGTATAAGTTCAAACGATTACTTCTTATACTCAGGTATTTTAGCAATTATTATAGCTATCTTACTTCTAGTAGCTAGTCCAAAAATCAAAACATTGATGGGCGGCATAAAATAGAACTTATCACGAGACTGGGACATAAATATCCATTCTCAAAATAGAAGATCTCTTCATTAGGTAAGCCTAGTGAAGAGATCTTTTTATATTTTAAAATAATTATTTTTTGATTATTCAAAATTTTAGAACTTATTAAAATTTTATTGAATTTTATAATTTATAGAGTTAAAATGTTCTTTAAACTTACCTAATTGGGTGGAGTTTAGAAAGGAAGCGATTTTTTATGAGCAAAATGACGCGAGAGGAAATGGTAGAAACTGTTCCTCAACATGGGTTTTTTGGTCATCCACGTGGATTAGGCATATTATTCTTTGTAGAATTCTGGGAACGTTTTAGTTATTACGGGATGCGTGCGATTTTACTGTATTATTTATACTTTTCTGTTAGTCAAGGTGGGCTTGGATTAGATAAAATCACAGCGCAACAAGTTATGTCAATGTATGGTTCACTCATATTTATGACTGGTATATTAGGTGGATGGGTTGCCGATAGATTACTTGGTTCACGTCGATCATTGATGTACGGAGCCGTACTTATTATGTTAGGCCACGTAGTATTATCTTTACCATTTGGTTTAGGTGCATTTTTAATATCTATGATTCTTATTATCGTAGGTTCAGGATTAATGAAACCGAATATTTCAAACGTTGTTGGAGGTTTGTACCACAAGAGCGATAATAGACTGGATGCAGGGTTCGTTATATTCTACATGTCAGTTAACATGGGTGCCTTAATATCACCACTTATTATTGACAAAGTGCGTGTTAGTATAGGATTTCATCAAGGTTTCTCTATCGCAGCATTTGGTATGTTATTAGCTTTAATAGCTTATGTACTATTCCAAAGAAAAAGTCTTGGAGAAGTTGAAAATCATCCTTCTAACCCTTTAAATCATAAAGAAAAGCTGAAATATTCTAAAATATTTACATATAGTGCGATAGGTATTGTTATCCTTTTAGGTATATTATATTCAATTGGACAGCTTACATTTAATTCAATTAGTTTAATCGTATTAATAGTCGGTATCGTTGTACCCTTTATATATTGGGCAATTATGTATCGCAGTCCAGATATCGATGCCACTGAAAAATCAAAACTGATAGCATATATACCGCTTTTCTTAGCTTCAGTATTATTCTGGAGCATTCAAGAACAAGGTTCGAACGTACTTGGGGTATTTGCTCAAGAGCACACTCAATTAGATTTAAATGCATATGGTATTAACTTTGTTATACCAGCAGGTTGGTTCCAATCTATAAATCCTTTCTTCATCGTTATATTTGCGCCAGTTATTTCATTCTTGTGGCAAAAGTTAGGAAAATACAATCCATCTACACCACTTAAATTTGTAATTGGTTTAACATTTGCAGGTATTTCATTTATTGCTATGATGATTGCAATGTCCATGCAACAAGCAGAACTGATGAATCCAATATGGTTAATATTTAGCTTCTTCTTATGTGTAATCGGAGAACTGTGTTTATCACCTACTGGATCAAGTGTGTCTGTTAAACTCGCACCAAAAGCATTTTCAGCACAAATGTTAAGTCTTTGGTTCTTAACAAACGCAACAGCACAAGGTATTAACGGTCAACTCGTTAAACTTATAGAACCATTAGGACAACAGAATTACTTCGGACTAATTGGTGCAATTGCAATTGTCGTGGCATTGATTGTATTAGCCATGACACCAAAGATCAAAAAACTTATGCAAGGTATACACTAGTACAACATAAAAATACGACATCAGCTCATTAAGCTTGATGTCGTATTTTTTATTTATTTTGATGATTCTGATACAGTTTCATGATGTTTAGCGTACTCGCCGTTCTCACCTAAGAAATATTCTTCTACTTCTTGCCAGTTTTGAACTTTTGGCCATTTATCATACTCAGCATTGTGATCAGCAGCATACATAATAGCGTGGTTATTAAAGCTTTCTAATTGTTTAGGGTTGTCATCAATTAGGTAGTCTGTATTGACGATGCCTTTATCACCGCAGAACACAAAATGTTGTGGTGATAAAAATGGCATATGTTCTCTTAGCCAATCATATTTGTCAGCAAATGAAGTTGGTACGTCCATTGCCGCAGTGACAATATATACGTCATAATATTCATTTAATTTTTGAACGACTTCAATCGCATTCGGAAATACTTCTAAATCTCTGAAGAAGCCATCCTCTCTTAAAATACTCGTAAGAACACCTTGGTGCTCTGGCATCATATTACGTATTTTTGTACCTTTAAGTTCTTCCATTGTTACATTTGAAGCAGTTTCTTCATTGTAACGTCTTAATAATTTTTTAATTGTGTCAGCTAGAACTTCATCCATATCAATACCGATTGTTTGCTTCGTCATTATACCTACTCCTTTATATCTATCAATGTCTACTAGTATATCAAAGAAATTAATGACTTTCCTTTTTTATGAATTATGCGTTTCAAAAAATGTTTCTAATACTTTTAACATTTTATCATTATGTTCACTAAAACCCATCGTAATTCGAACGCCATTTGGAAATGGTCGTGTAATAAATCCTTCTTTGATTAAATAATCATATAATACTTGAGGCTCTTCAGTATTTACATATATAAAATTCGTTTGGCTATCATAAATATGTTCTTTGAAAGAAGCATTTAAAAACTTCTCTATTTCTTGACGATTTTTTTGTGTCATTTCTTTTAAATAAGTTTGGTCTTTTATCGCTGCATCTGCTGCAACTGCAGATAAAGATGTTACGTTAAAAGGCAGTCTCACGATATCTAATTGATCTAATAAAGACTCATTCGCTATCGCATACCCTATACGCTGTGAAGCTAGTCCATACGCTTTAGATAACGTTCTTAACACAACTACTTGGTTATATTTTGATAACAGTTCTAAACTGTTTGGGATATCGTCAGCAACTGCAAACTCTATATACGCTTCATCAATTAACACAATAATGTCATCAGGCACTTTTTTAATAAAAGATTCGATGGCATCATGTGAAAGATATGTACCAGTAGGATTATTAGGATTACATATCCATATTAATTTAGTTTTGTCTGTGATTTGATCATACATAGCATCTAAATCAAAATAACCATCTTTAAGAGGTGTTGTTTTAACTTGCGCGCTTTCTATGATGGCATGATGTTTGTATTGTCCAAACGTCATATCACTCGTTAATATTTCATCTCCAGGCTCTAATACAGTTCTAGAAATAATCATGATAACTTCGTCCAAACCTGAACCGAAAAAGATTTGCTCTTTTTTTACGTTGAGGAATGTACTTAATGTTTCTTTTACTTCAAACTGTTTTACTTCTGGATAATAAAATAATTCATCTAAATTATTTTTAATGGCTTCTTTAACTTTTGGTGAAGGACCATATAAATTTTCATTTGAAGCAAGCTTGACCATTTCTCTATCTATGCCATACTTTTCTTTTAATTGTCTCGGTGATAATCCCGGTTGATATGCCTGTAATTCACTTAACTGTTGCTTCATAATCTAAGACCTCCAAATTGAAATATAAAAAACGGTAAATCGAAATTTACCGTTTTTTTAATTTATTAGTATTATAGACCTAATCATTTTCATAAATCAATGGTATTTAGTTAATCAGATCATTCTTTTCTAAATATTCTTTTGCTACTTGATACGCATCTTCATCTTTAATCGTTACTCTATGATTCATTTCTTGCATCTCTTCATCAGAAATTTTGCCTTTTAATTTATTCATTGCTTTAACAACTTCAGGATGCTCTTTTACAGTTTCTTTCTTCATCAAAGGCGCACCTTGATATGGTGGGAAGAGCTTTTTATCATCTTCTAAAACAACCATACCATATTCTTTAAGCTCAGCATCTGTAGAATACGCATCAATCAAATCAATATCTTTACTTTCAAGTGCTTGATAACGCAATTTAGGTTCCATAGTTTTTACATCTTTAAAGTTCAAATCATATTTCTTCTGAATACCTTTATAACCATCTTCACGGTCGTTGAATTCTAATGTAAAACCAGGTCTAATATCATTTTCAACTTTTTTCAAATCAGAAATTGTTTTGATATCATGTTTCTTTGCATACTCTTTTTTAACTGCTAAAGCATAAGTGTTGTTATATTTCATCGGTTCAAGCAATTGCATATCAAACTTTTTGTCTAAGCTATTATTTGCTTGCTCATAGACGCCTTTTTCTGATGTAGATTTTGGCGTTTCTTTAGTTAATTCACCTAGCACAGTACCTGTAAATTCTAAATAACCATCTATTTCATCAGATTTTAATGCATTGAACAAGAATGACGTTTTACCCATACCTGCTTTAACTTCTACTGTATTATCAGTTTCTTCTTCGATTAATATTTTATACATATTCGTAATGACTTCAGGTTCAGATCCTAGTTTACCTGCTAAAGTTATTTTGTCACCTTTTTGGGCAAATAATGGAATCGTTACTGATAATAAGAATAACAACAATATTGTGCCTAAAATAATTAATGATTTTTTATATGAGATTTTCTCTAATATTCTTAAAAATACATCAAAGAAAATAGCTAATATTGCCGCTGGGATAGCACCTAATAATATTAATGAAGTATTATTTCTATCAATACCTAAAAGTATTAAATCCCCTAATCCACCAGCACCAATTAAAGCAGCTAGAGTTGCAGTACCAATGATAAGTACCATGGCAGTTCTTATACCTGCCATCATAACTGGCATAGCAAGTGGTAGTTCAACTTTAGACAATCTTCTTCCTGTTTTCATACCAATGCCTCGTGCCGCTTCAATAAGAGATGGGTCGACTTCTTTAATACCTGTATATGTGTTCCTTAATATCGGCAATAAAGCATAAATTACAAGTGCAATAATTGCAGGAATACGTCCGATACCAAATAGCGGAATCATTAAACCTAATAAAGCAAGAGACGGTATTGTTTGTAATACTGCAGCTATATTAATAATGACCTCTGCTAATTTTTTAGTCTTAGTTAGTAAAATACCTAATGGCACTGCTATTACAACTGCTATTAGCAATGCAATAAATGATAGTTGAATATGTTCTAATAATGTCTCTAATAGCTGACCTTTTCTACTTGCAAGTGTCTCAAATAATGCATTCATTATGAAACACCTCTATTCTTTTCTGCCAAATAGCTAAATACATATTGTCTAGTCACGATATGGCTAGGGACATTGTCGCCTTTATCCATTATGATAGCTTCGTGTTCAGCTAATAGCCCATATATATCATCAATTGTTTTAGATGGGTCTACTTTTGGATATTGTTCAATTGAATCTGTATGTACTTCTGATATCGGTTGTGCTATATCACCTAACTTAACTTGCTTTAATACATGTGCATCTACATTACCAATAAATGATTTTACAAAATCATTTTTAGGTCGATGAATAAAATCATCTGCCGTTCCAATTTGTTCTACATGACCTTGATTTAACAAACAAATACGGTCTCCCATTTTCATCGCTTCTTCAATATCATGTGTAACAAAGACGATTGTTTTTTTAATTTTAGACTGAAGTTCTAATAAATCATCTTGTAAATTTTTTCTACTGATTGGGTCCAATGCGCTAAATGGCTCGTCCATTAATACAACTGGTGGGTCTGAAGCAAGTGCACGTATTACACCAATACGCTGTTGTTGACCACCAGATAATTCGCTTGGATATCGATTTCTAAAAGTTTCTGGATCTAAACCAACCATATTTAACAATTCATCTACTCGATTAGCGATTTCTTTCTTTTTCCATTTTTTCATTTCTGGAACTTGAGCTATATTCTCTTTAATCGTCATATGTGGAAATAGCGCTATTTGTTGGAGTACATATCCAATATCCCATCTCATTTCAGAAACATCATAATCACTAATCGGTTTATCATTAAAATATATATATCCTTCCGATAATGAAATGAGTCTATTAATCATTTTAAGAGTTGTTGTTTTTCCACAACCTGATGGCCCAATTAAAACAAAAAATTCTCCTTCGTTAATATTGAAACTTATATTATCTACTGCTTTTTTATCCCCGTATATTTTTGAAACCTCTTCAAATTGGATCATTCATAGACACCACATTTCTTTTTATTGTCTGTAACTAAATTACTTTTTAATTATTTACCCTAATGTCACAATAAAATGCCTATAACGCCTTATATTGGTTGTTTATAATTTTTAATAGTATCAATAAAAATTGGACAATAATGTTTCAACTTATAACTTCCAATTCCATCAATTAGAATCATTTCTTTTTTAGATTCTGGCAACTTCTTAGCAAATTGTTCTAAAATTTGATCTGAGAAGATAGATAAAGGTGACACTTCTAGCTCTTTACTTAAATCTTTTCTAACCTCAATTAAGCGTTCAAATAAAGAACGGTCAACATCTGTAATTGTTTGTATGTCTACTATTTCTTTTGGCTTAGTCTTGAATGGTGTGGTCATAATTTCGACATTTCCTCTAAGTACTTCCATAGCATCTTGGTCTACGCTTAATATTTCTTTATGCTCATTTAAATAACCTTTATAACGTAATTCATCTAATAAATGATGACATTCATTTGTTGTATAGTCTTTTAATATACCATACGTACTTAATTCATCGTATCCTAGTGATGAAATTTGAGGTGTTTGTTCACCTCTTAATACTTGTATAATCATATTTCTTTTTTCTTTTTGTTTTAATCTTGCTACACAACTCAATATTTTTTGAGCTTCTGTTGTCATATTGTATGATTTTTCAGATTGAATACAACTTGAACATCTACCACATTCTTCTAATTTCTCATCAGGATTGAAATAATGTATCATCATTGCTTCAAGACATTTAGTTGTCTTAGTATATTGAATCATTTGTCTAAGCTTTTCACCTTGTTTTTCTTTATACTCATCATCAGCAGGGCTAGAAGATATAAAGAATTTTTGAAGGTCAATATCTCTATCTGAGAACAATAGAATACATTCACTATCTAATTGATCTCGACCAGCTCTACCCGCTTCTTGATAATAAGATTCAATATCTTGAGGCATATTGTAATGAATGACAAATCTTACGTTGGATTTATCTATACCCATCCCAAATGCATTTGTAGCGATTGCTAACTTTATATCATCTTCAATAAATTTACGTTGGGCACGTTCTCTTTCTTCTTTAGGAAGCCCTGCATGGTACATAACATTTTTAATATTCATATCATCAAGCGTTTCACTCAACTGCTCTACTTGCTTTCGTGTGGAGCAATAAATAATTCCTGATTGGTTAATATTTGTTCTCACATAGTCTTTAACAAAATTAAGTCTTTGATATGTATTGTTCACTTTAAATGTTAAATTTTCACGTTTAATAGATGTTTCAATAATATCATTTTCAGCAATTCCTAATTTTTGAGAGATATCTGCTTGAACTTCTTTTGTAGCCGTTGCAGTTAAAGCCACTAGTCTAAAGTGATGAGGTAAACTCATGACGTGTGTGATTACTTCTTGGTAACTTGGTCTAAAGTCATGTCCCCATTTAGAAATACAATGTGCTTCATCAAATGCTATAAGTTGAACATCACACTTATTAATCATTTGGATAAACTGTGGTTGGTTAAATCGTTCTGGTGCAATATATAGAAAATCTAACTGTCCTGAAATGAGCTCGCTCTCAACTCTTTTCTTTTCTTTACTCGTTAAAGTACTATTTAAAAATTCAGCCTTAATACCCATCGATCTCAAGCTATCAACTTGGTCTTTCATTAAAGAAATCAACGGACTAATGACAATTGTAAGTCCATCTAAATATAGACCTGGCACTTGATAACAAATTGATTTACCTCCACCAGTAGGCATAACACCTAAAGTGGGACGATGATTGATAACTTTATCTATAATTTCTTTCTGTCCATCTCTAAATTGCTGATATCCGAAATACTCTTTTAAAATATTTTGCATCTATAT
>CABFOD010001217.1_pt1 | contig 13821 bp, 16 predicted proteins | sample 3521941 | NCBI WGS metagenome assembly CABFOD01 (sample SAMEA5312449, study PRJEB27640) | indoor metagenome | biome: indoor environment; feature: uncontrolled; material: polymer tiles stone | place: Germany | collected 2014-07-07
GAAGGTATCAATGGATATTAATAGTATCAAAACGAAAATAAAGCAGCACAAGCACATAACCCTTAAACAGAAAGATAATACGAGTCCAATTGAATTATATCTATGTGGTAATGACGGTAAAGTAATGAGTTCATTAAGTGGTCAAGCAACAGTAACTTTACTTGATACAGTAGATAAAGTTGTACGTGCTACGATCAACGCAAATGTTTCTGGTGGTAATATCTCATTTATTGTTACACAACATTTAAAAGCAAATCCCCACAATTTAGAAATTACGATTAGTGGTCGTAAGTTTCCATCGGATGGTGAGTTTACGATTCAAGTTGCATCAACGCATGATATGGCTGAACTGAATATTATTAGCAGTATAACTAAAGAACAGATTATCAATAATTTAACAAGCGATGTAAAAGTATATTTAAGTCCAATCGTAACGGGATATATGAGTGAGAACGCACCATTATTTAAAGGTGAACCTTTTAGATATTCAGATTTTACATCAACTCAATTAGCTGCATTAAAAGGACCTAAAGGAGACCCTGGTGTACAAGGAGTACCTGGCAAAGCATTCACTTATCAAGACTTCACAGTAGAACAATTGAATAATCTAAAAGGCGATAAAGGAGATACAGGTATACAGGGACCACCTGGTGAAAAAGGTGACGGACTTCAAATTGATGGTGTTGTTGCTACAGTTGGAGAATTGCCTACAGGTACTACTAAAAGTACTTACTTAGTAGGCACTACACTTTATTTTAGAAACTCTGGCAGTTCTACGTGGGTTAAAGGTCCAGATATAAAAGGAGTAGATGGAAAAGCCGGAACTGTGGTGACAGTAGCGAATGGTTATCTTGTTTTAGATGGCGTGCAAACTAATACTAAATTAGATTACAATCCTGACTTCACAACGTTTAACAATCATATTAATGATAATATTAAACACATTACTGCTGCTGAACGTACTGCATGGAATGGTAAAGCGAATACAACGCATACACATGCAATTAGTGATGTGACGAATTTACAAAGTACTTTAGATGGAAAAGCATCTACCGAACACAATCATGACACAGTGTATGCACCTAAGACACACGCGCACGCTATTGCAGACGTGACAGGCTTACAGAATACTTTAGATGGTAAACTTACTAAATCAACGGCTGATACGTTATATGCGCCTATAGGCTCATCAACAGGCACACCAACCACGCCATACAATGTTTTAACTTACATTGATGTCGTTGCTAAATTCGGATTGAAAGATACTTCATTAGCTGAGAATGCATCATTCGATAACTATGACGGTATCAAGGCTTGGGCTAATCATGTAAATACGAATACTGGCTATGATTATTACGTTGATCCAAAAGTTAAAGAGATACGTTCACAACAATATAGACAAGTAGACAACGAACAAAACACTTTATCTGGTACACCTGACGATATTATCTGGACAGGTAAAAACTTCAGAATATTTGCTAATGGTGTAAAATTCATTTCTATGCCGACTGGTGGATTCCAACGTGGATTTGATTATCTGGTAGGCGATTATTACCGTTCAAAAAATTGCCACCTAAATTTATTCAAATTCGTTGGTGCTGAAAACTTCAGTATTGAGGGATTAATCGTTGATGGTGAATCACAAAAAATCACATTCCCTAGTACAGCAACTCAACAAGAGAATGCGAATATTAAATATAATGGTAAGACACTCGCTGAAACTCATGGACACATGGCTGAATTTACAGGTTGTCGATTCTTTGATGTGAAACGTTCAAAATTCTTAAATGCATCTGTAGACTGTGTAAATATTTCATCACTTATGAATATGTCTACATTTAAAGCTAAACATACGGACTTCTTCACATTTGATGAATGTGTATTCAGTGGTGGAGGTCGTTTAAGTTTCGCTATGATTGGTGGTACTAACTTTGAGATTACTCGAAGTGAATTTACGAATGCTGGAACAATCAAGAACGCACAAGGTAAGCAAGTCTTCTATAGTCCAGCGATGGGCTTAGACATCGAACCACATTTCAGCGAGATTGCAGGAGATAACGACACAGCAAGTAAGTGGCGCTCAGACAAATGGAATGGTCATGCTAAAATACGACAATGTTTATTTGATAATAATGCCGGTGGTGGTGTAGCAAATACATCTACTATGCTTACGAAATTCTTAATATTTGAACAGAATGTTTTCAAACCAGGTACTGCCGGTAAAGGCAACTACTACATGATTAATTCATCTCTACGTGGCTGTAAATTCATCGACAATGATTTTAGAGGTGGCATGACAGACGGTAACTATGCGAAAATTATTCCTTTCGGCGCAGGACTTGTGAATGAACAAACAGGCGTTATCAACGGTGAACCATCAAACGCGACAACTGAATTCGTCGGGAATAGTTTTGAAAAATGCGACTTCTGGACAAATTACGATGGCACACAGACATATAATGATGTGAATACAGGACAGTATGGCTTACACAGAGTATTCTTTGAACGTAATAACTTCTTAGACTGTTTAGTTCAATACAAAAATAGACGACAATTCACATTTATTAACAACGTATTTAACTGGTCATCATCAGAAAGTAAGACGACACAGTTATTAATGCGTAACAGTATTTTGAAAGATAATATCTTCAAATCTGATAAGTCGGGCGCAATCACATTTGATTTCGGTAGTGGCGATCAATTATCAGTCATCGAAAATCTAATGGCACAGGTTGGTAAGTTTATGATTGCTAGTACCTCAAAAGCAACTAAAGTTAAAACGAGAAACGATGAAAACTTAGACATCTACTATCAGACACCATTAATGGATTACTTGATTTCTAACGGTGGTACTGGTGGAACGACACCAACTCAACCAAACGACACGACACCACCAAACGCACCAACAGTTAACACGGTGTATGCAAATAGTACAACGATTACTGGTACTGCAGAAGCGAACAGTACAGTATTATTCACAGGTGGTTTCACAGGTCAGACTACTGCAAATAGTGGTGGGGCATTTACGATTGTTGCAAGTGGTTTAGTAGCTGGTCAGACAATCACAGTAAAAGCAAGGGATGCAGCAGGGAACATTTCAACAGGCACGACTGTAACGATTCAAGCAGCGCCAGTTAGCGATACGACTAAACCAGTAATTAATGATGTAGGAAACTTCACAACATACTTATTAATTACAGTAAGTGAACCAAGTACAGTAACTGTAACAAGACCAAACGGCACATCATCTACTGTAAATACTGAAATCGCAGGTTCGACTCATGTAGCGGAATATAATTACACTTCACAAGACACATCGGGAACATATAAATTTGTAGCTAGAGATGCTGCAGGTAATGTGAGCACTGAATTTAGCGCAAGTTTACCAGGATATACTACACCTACACCAACAGGCAACTTATGGCCTACGACATCATTCAATTTCACAGGCAAAACGATTCCTCAAGCTGGTGGGAGTGCTAGTAAGTTAGCAATCAACTCGGCGTTCACAGTATCTAATAACGAAGCTCACACGTTAGATATGACTGGTAGTGGAGATACAATCACATTTAATACTGTGGCCGATAGAACGAAGTGGGGATTCTTCACATTAGAGCCTAATACACAATATACAATCAGAGTGAAAGCTAGTGATACAATCGCTAATGCATCAGACTTAGTAACTATGATTGGTGTAGGTAACTACATCTGGCCGAACCCACGTGTTGTAGATATTACATTTACTACAGATTCAGCTGGTAAATGGGGTTATGACTTCAACGGTGTGACTTATGGTAATGCAACATCGTCATTTGTATTCCATCGTTCAAATGGTGGTAAAGCTTCTGTTACTACTTATAAATTATGGTTAAATAAAGGCGCTACAAGTACAGCAACATGGAACAGTTAATCAAATATCCAACCTCTAATCTCAAATGTAGATTAGGGGTTTTTATTATAGATAAATTTAGGGAAGGAGTGTGATTTAATGAAAAAATCAGAAGATATAACGCCTGATAATGGAAAAATTACAAGAGCTTTGTCGACACCTGAAAAAATTGTATGTGCTTCTAATTTCACTTTAGGGTTATATTCATTCGCTAGGGCGACATTCTGGATATTACAATCTAAAACTGCAATTAATGATAGTCCTTTGTACGAAGCGCTGCATAAAGTTTTTCCTTTATGGGCATGGGGAACTGTAATCATGTTCTTTAGCGTGTGTTTAATCGTGAGTTGTTTCTATATACCTCATAGATTAACAAGATCAATATTTGATTTATTAGTGATGATAGGTGGAATCGGCCTATCAAATTTTTACTTCTTTTTAGCAGTGGCTGGAATCAACAATTCTATTAACTGGCTGACCCCAGTTGGTTTTATTATTTTATCAGCCGGATTGGGTGTAATAGGATTTATAGGTGGTGTTAGTTACTTTGGAAAACGAGAAAATTAGTACATTACAAGATTTAGTACTCAAGCAAGAGATTGATAAGAGGAAAATATATAAATATATTGATGGTGTTGATGACAAACACACCACTAATTATCACACTTTAGATAAAGCAATAACATTATTTAATGAATCTCAAAAACCTCTTGTGAAGTCCCTTTCTAATATCGAAGGGCAAATGGTTACTCTCAATTCAACAATGAGTGGATTTAAAGATGAAGTAAATGAAATTAAAGGTAAAGTAGATTCACATGAAGAATTTATCAGTAAACGTAAGAATGCGAATGACAAGATAATTGTAGCTATTATAGGTGCTTTCGCTACAATCGGTGGAAGTGCTTTTGCATTTGCACAAATATTTTTTAAGTAAAGGTGTCTACATTGTAGATGCCTTTTTATTTTGAAAAGGAGATGAAGGAATGAAAATTAACTGGTCTATCAGATTAAAAAACAAATTATTTTTAGCAGCAGTTTTAAGTTTTGTTTTAAAGATAATAAATCAAGTCGCTAGTATCTATGGCTATGACTTATCCGCATTTAATGAAGCAGTGAATGACTGGTTTGAAACAATTACGAACGTATTAGTACTTGCAGGTATCATAACAGACCCTACAGTATTCGGAATGAATGACAGTGAGTTATCTATGAATAAGACAGAGCCGACAGACCCGAACATGCCAGTAGAAATTATCGGTGATGATGAAGTAACGAGTGAAAGTGAAATTGTAGTTGATAACGAAGAAAACAACGCACCACCAAAATCAAATGCGGAGGAGTTTTAAATATGAAAATTTTATTAGTTGCAGGACATGGTAAAGGATTTCAGTCAAACGATCCAGGCGCAGTAGCAAATGGATATAATGAACGTGATTTTAACAGAAAGTATATCGTACCTTATGTTGCTAAGTATCTAAAAGATGCAGGACATAAAGTCTACCTTTATGGTGGAAGTGAAATGTCACAGGATTTATTTCAAGATAGTGCATACGGTCAACGTACAGGAAACCATCGTGACTACGGCATGTACTGGGTAGCAAGACAGGGATATGATGCAGTAGTTGAATTCCATTTAGATGCAGCAGGTCCACAAGCAAGTGGTGGCCATGTGATTATTGGTACAGGTTTAACACCAGATGCTATTGATAAAGGTATTCAAGCAGTAATTAAGAAACATGTGGGTGTTATCAGACCGATTGACCAACGAAATAACTTATTGAATGTTAATTTAGCAAAACAATTAGGCGTGAATTATAGACTTGTTGAACTGGGCTTTATTACTTCTACAAAAGACATGAAAGTATTAAGCACTAACTATAAAGCTATCGCGCAAGATTTAGCTGAAGCTATTATTGGCAAAGAGATAGTAACTAAGACTGTACAAAAAGCGCCAGTTAAAAAGAAACATGCAAAAAAGTAAGTAGGGATGTTGGCTATCATATTGTTAAAAACGGAGAAAGTTTATGGTCAATATCCCAGAAATATAACTTAACGGTATCTAAATTAATGTTACTGAATAATATGACAAGTGATCTAATTCGCGTTGGAGATAAATTGAAAATAAAACCGACTAAGAAAGTAGCTAATGTTAAGAAGAAGGCGCCAGTTAAAATAAACAATCCAAAGAATAAACTAACTAAAACACAAGCAGTTCAATTTGCTAAGTTGCTTGAAGGAAATATTTATGACTTCGACAAATATGCAGGAGCGCAATGCTTTGACCTAGCGAATGTATATTGGAATGCGATGTACCAACATAAATTAGATGGTATAGCTGCAAAAGATATCCCAACTGCTAACGATTTTACTGGTGAAGCGGTTATATATAATAACACACCAGAATTTTTAGCAATGCCTGGTGATCTATGTATCTGGTCAAAACGTTTTGGTATTGATAAATACGGTAAAGGCTGGGGACATGTAGCTATTGTGCTTAAAGCTGATTTAAACACTATTACAGTTTTAGAGCAGAATTGGCTTGGTGGTGGTTGGGCTATGACAGAACCTGCCACAGTAAGAAATCATAAATATGAGTATGACATGAAATTTATTAGACCGTTATATAGATAGATGATATAATCAAGCTACAAAAAAATAAAAAGGATGTGAACCACCTTCCACCTTTTTATTAAATAATTCTATGTTAAAACCCTATTACTTAACTTCTTAAGTAGTAGGGTTATTTTTTAGTTGTAAAAATTTTATCAATTTGTTATATTATTTTTAGATATGATAGATCATTGTTCATATGGTCAACAGTGCGCCATGCTCTTAATTGAGTGTGGTGCCTTTTTTTGGCTAAATAGCCGAATTCTATTAGATTCGCTCATATAACCGAATTATATCACTTCCACAATATACTTAAATTCCAACTTCCTTTTCTCTCTCGTATAACAATCAAAAACTTCTATCAACTTTTCTTGTTCATGTATCTTTTCAATCACAACATCTAATTCATGAATATTATGATTCTCAAAGTATTTAACGATACATGCTGAGGGAAACATAGCATAATGATGTAATTTAATATTAATATCAATAATCTGTTCATCAGTTAAATGTGGCATATGGTGATAAGTCTGTGATTTAATCTGTCTTTTTACATCTTCATATTGTTGTGGCATTGTTGCAAATGGAGCCCATTTAATCATACCTCGGCCTTTAGGGATATTGCGTTCCAGGTACTGAATAGGGATATTCTTGTAATTAGTTTCTTCTATTATATGATGTGGAACTTGTGGGTGATGAGGATTAAGGTTGTGATATTTCATTATTCATTCACCACACAATTAATTACTCTTTCATTACTATATAAGTAATCTAACCCAAATACCTGATCCAATTCATTTAATATTTGCACAACTTCATGATTATCTTTTATTTTTATCTCCGATATAATATTCAGTCCTCTACGACCATACTCAGTACTCATTTCTACATATTTATTATGATAATGTGAATATTTCTTTAAGAATTCCTCTTTTGTAATCAGTTCATAACTTCTCATATTTATCAGCTCCTTTGATTAAATTATAGAACGTATGTTCGTATTAAAACAAGTAATAATTTGTTGACCACACATATAAGAATGATTACGTTTTGATAAATGAGTTTTTGACCACAGTCCATATCTAAATTTTGTTCTTTGACCACTCGATGACCACAAAAGAAAATAAAATGATGAAAATTAAAGGAAATAAATTTATGTGAAAGCCTTGATATACAAAGGATTGAAAAACAGGGGAAATTGACGGATTTGCAAACTTTAATTGAAATGTTGCTTGTTTTGCTTGTTATTTCAGTGCTAATTATTGTGATTATTCCAAACATCGCAAAACAATCTGATAACGTTCAGAATACGGGTTGTACAGCACAAGTGAAGATGGTACAAGGTCAGATAGAAGCATATAAGCTTCAGAATGGAAAGGCGCCAACTTCGATTAATGAACTTGTGCCGGAATTTTTAAAAGAAAATCAGGTGAAATGTAAAAATGGGGATCCTATCAATATTGAAAATGGAGAAGCGGTGGCACAAAAACAATAATGGATTTAGTTATATTGAATCATTACTTGTATTATTAATCATCGTTATCATCATAATCATAATTCCAGTTACAAAATTTGATGAAAATAAAGTGAAAGATGAAGAAATTAACGATGAAATTATTTCGCTTTTAAATTATTATCAGACGAAGTCTTATGAAACAGGTGAAGTCATAGTTGTATCGTTCCCTCCAAGGAGCGATACAATCTATATTCAATCCAAAGTTTTAGGGATTAATAGTAAATATATAATTAAGCAAGGTGAAATATATGAAGGTAATAGTATAGCAAATAGTGAAATCATTTTTAAGAATAATGGAGTCAGAAAAGGTGGTTCGATCAAATATTATATTGGTGAGACACTTTATCAAATCGTTGTACAATTACACAGGGGAAGAATACGAATTGAAAAAGTATGATGGGTTTATGCTGATTGATAGCCTGCTTTCTTTTTCGGTAGTCGCTTTAATTACTTTATCGTTATTGCCGATGTATTTCACGTTATCTCATACATATGAGCAAAAGAAAAAATCGTTGGAAATGTATCGAATAGCATATGTAGAAATAGTCATCAATGAAAGAGGTGGTTTCATTGAAGGTGACCAGATTTGTTATAAGAAAGATAAAGTATACTGCATTAAGAAGAAGTGACGGTTTTACGATGATTGAAATGATGATAAATTTATCGATTATTATAATGATTATGAGTATGTTACCGCTCATTTACATGAATATTTATCAATTAAGCGGTAAAAGTACCGATCATTTTGATGTTAATAATGCTATGTTTCAAAGAGATCTCTATGAAGAATTAAATAATGCTGACTATGTTGAAATAGTTAATAATCAGCTTTGGATATATACTGGGAATGATATTATACAATATCTATATCATAAGCAGCGCATCATTAGAAAGCTCAACCAAGAAGGATATATTATAATGTTAGAAGGAGTAAAAAATGCACATTTTAAAATGGGTGATAATGCAGTATTCCTATCTATTGAACGCTTCAACAAACATACAATTACGTATCAAATCATCTGAAGGCTTTATCTTTCCATCTATGCTGATGTTATTAATGCTTACAATATTTTTTTTAAGTTACTTCAGTACAAGATACATGTTAAAATTTAATACATTAGATAATCTTGAGCATTATTATCTTAATGAAATTATTGAAGCTATTTCACAAAAGAAATAGCTTTTTTAAATAGGGGGTAAGTGATGGCAATTGTATTAATAGGATTTATGGGTGCAGGAAAGACAACCATTGGAGAATTGCTTTCTCGTAAAATGGATTTACCATTTATAGATTTGGATAAAGCGATAGTAGAAAAGGAAAATCTGTCGATTCCTGAAATATTCGAAAAATATGGAGCGTCTTATTTTCGTAAATTGGAACATGATGTATTAAAAACATACATAAACAAGAATATGATCATAGCAACTGGGGGAGGTATTATTGAAAATCCGAACAATTTGGAAATATTACAGAAAAATAATTTAAATATTTGGGTAGATACGAACATTGATACTGTGTATAATAGAATTGTTGGTGATACTAACCGTCCCAATGCTCAGAATAAATCGTTTGAAGAAATTAAAGAGTTGTACAACAGTAGAATTTCACGTTATAATGAAATCGCATACATCAAGGTCTATAATGAGCATGATGTAACTTTAAGTGTTCAGGAAATTCACAATCAAATAATGACGGATGATGAAAATTAGAGAGAATGAGTGATCATCGCCGAAGGGGCAAGCTATATAAACTCTCAGGCAAAAGGATAATTTTCGGACGTAACCTGAAGAAATCAACAGGATAGCATTTGCTATGCTGTTTTTTTATTATATTTTTAGGAGGATAATCATGACTGAATTAAAGAAAACACCATTGTATGACAAATACATTGAAGACGGTGCAAAAGTAATTGACTTCTCTGGGTGGGGTTTACCTGTTCAATTTTCTAGCATTAAAGAAGAGCACATTGCTGTTCGTGAAAATGTTGGAATGTTCGATGTAAGTCATATGGGTGAGATTATTGTTGAAGGTGAAAAAGCTGTAGAATATCTTCAAAGTGTTTTAACGAACGATATTACAAAGACAACTGATAGAAAAGCACAATATACAATGATCTGTAACGAAAATGGTGGCGTAATTGACGATTTAGTTGCTTACAAACTTGATGAAAACAAATATTTATTAGTAATAAATGCGGGTAATACAGACATCGATTTTGAATGGTTGCAAAAACATACCATTGATGGTGTAACTGTAACGAACGTATCGAAAGAATACGGACAAATTGCGGTTCAAGGTCCTAAAGCATTAGAAGTATTAAAATCACAAGTTAAAGAAGATATTGCATCATTAAAAATGTTTGAATTTATTCAAGATGTTGAAATCTTCGGTAAGAACGTTATCTTTAGTCAATCTGGTTATACTGGTGAGCACGGCTTTGAAATTTATTGTGCTGCAGAAGACACAGTTGCAATTTGGGAAGGTTTATTAGATTTAGGTGTTGTACCTTGTGGTTTAGGTGCGCGTGATACATTACGTTTAGAAGCAGCTTTACCATTACATGGACAAGATTTGTCTACTGACATTACACCTTATGAAGCTAAAATGGGATTCAGCGTAAAATTAGATAAAGCCGATTTTATTGGTCGTGAAGTTCTTGCAAAACAAAAAGAAGAAGGTCTAACACGTAAATCAGCTGGATTAGAAATGTTAGAACGTGGAATCGCACGTACAGATTATGAAGTACAAGATAAAGAAGGAAATAAAATTGGTTATGTTACTAGTGGTACTCAATCACCATCTACTGGTCGTTCAATTGCTTTAGCATTGGTTAATATCGATCAAACCGAAATTGGTAATGAAGTATATGTTCAAGTACGTAAAAAATTAGTACCAGCCAAAGTTGTAAAAACACCATTCCATAAAAATTAAGGGGTTGAAAAAATGAGTCATCGTTATATTCCGTTAACAGAAACTGATAAAAAAGAAATGATGGATACAATCGGTATCCAGTCTATCGACGAATTATTCCAGGATATTCCTGAACGCGTCCGCTTTCAAGGGGATTTAAATATTAAACCTCGTAAAGCAGAAACACCTTTATTAAAAGAATTATCTGCGCTTGCAAATAAAAATATTACAAGCGACACACACGCATCATTTTTAGGTGCTGGTGTCTATGATCATTATATTCCTACAGTAGTTGATCATGTTATTTCTCGTAGTGAATTCTATACAGCGTATACACCATATCAACCAGAAATCTCTCAAGGGGAATTACAGGCTATCTTTGAATTCCAGACGATGATTGCTGAACTAACAGGTATGGATTGCGCTAACTCATCTATGTATGATGGCGGAACATCTTTTGCTGAAGCGGCGATGTTAGCATGTGGACACACTAAAAAGAAAAAAATTATTGTATCTAAAGCAGTTAACGACCAATCACGTGCTGTTTTACAAACTTATGCAACGGGTCAACATTTAGAAGTTGTTGAAATCGATGTTAAAGATACTGTAACAGATTTAGATGCTTTAAAAGCAGCAATCGATGAAGATACTGCATGTGTTATGGTTCAATATCCAAACTTCTTTGGTAGTATTGAAGATTTAGAAACGATTAAATCATACACAGAAGGTACAAAAGCATTATTCGTAGTATCAAGTAACCCTATGAGCTTAGCATTATTAACACCTCCTGGTGAATTTGGTGCTGACTTAGTTGTTGGTGATGCACAAGTATTTGGTATCCCGGCTCAACTTGGTGGACCACACTGTGGATATTTCGCGGCAACAAATAAATTAATGCGTAAAATGCCAGGTCGTTTAGTAGGTCAAACACAAGATAGTGAAGGTAACCGTGGTTTCGTATTAACTTTACAAGCACGTGAACAACATATCCGTCGTGATAAAGCGACTTCAAATATTTGTTCTAACCAGGCATTAAATGCATTAGCAGCATCTGTTGCAATGAGTGCATTAGGTAAAAACGGTGCCTACGAGATGGCGAACCAAAATTTACAAAAAGCTAACTACATGAAAGAAAAAATGATCGCTGAAGGTTTCACCGTATTAGCTGGTACAACTTTCAATGAATTCGTAGTTAAATTTAACGCACCAATCTCTGAAATCAATGAAAAATTATTAGAAGATGGATTTATTGGTGGTTATGATCTTGGTCAAGTGGATAGCAAGTATGAAAATCATATGTTAATCGCTGTTACCGAGTTACGTACGAAAGAAGAGATCGATATATTTATCGCGAAAGTAGGTGTGTTCAATGCTTAAAGGAAGCTCTCCATTAATTTTTGAACGTTCAAAAGAAGATCGTTTCAGTTATTCATTACCTGAATTAGAAGTTGAAAATAAAAAAGTTGAAGATATTTTAGATAGTAAGTTCATTCGTAAAGAACGCGCCATGTTACCAGAAATCGCTGAATTAGATTTAATGCGTCATTACACTGAATTATCTAATAAAAACCATGGTGTTGATTCTGGATTCTATCCACTTGGATCTTGTACGATGAAATACAATCCAAAAATCAACGAGAAAGTTGCTCGTATGGCTGGATTTGCAGCAGCGCATCCACTACAAGATGAAAAAACGATTCAAGGTTCGTTAGAAGTGATCTATGATTTACAAGAACACTTGAAAGAAATTACTGGTATGGATGAAGTTACGCTTCAACCTGCAGCAGGTGCACATGGTGAGTGGACTGCATTAATGATGATTCGTGCGTTCCACGAAGCAAATGGTGACCACAACCGTACAAAAGTAATCGTACCAGACTCAGCACATGGTACTAACCCGGCATCAGCAACAGTTGCTGGTTTTGAAACAGTTACAGTTAAATCAAACGAATTTGGATTAGTTGATATTGAAGATTTAAAACGTGTAGTTGGACCAGATACAGCGGCTATCATGTTAACAAACCCAAATACATTAGGTTTATTTGAAGAAGATATTTTAGAAATTCGTGAAATCGTTCATGCGGCCGGTGGTAAATTATACTATGATGGTGCAAACTTAAATGCAATCATGAGTAAAGTACGCCCTGGAGATATGGGATTTGATGCAGTTCACTTAAACTTACACAAAACGTTCACTGGACCACACGGTGGTGGCGGACCAGGTTCTGGACCAGTTGGTGTGAAAGCTGATTTAGTACCATTCTTACCAAAACCACATATTATTAAAACTGAAGATGGATTTAAATTTGATTATGACCGTGAACAATCTATCGGACGTGTTAAGCCATTCTACGGTAACTTTGGTATTTACTTACGTGCATACACGTATATCCGTACAATGGGACCAGACGGCTTAAAAGAAGCATCTGAAGTGGCTGTATTAAATGCGAACTACATGATGAGAAGATTACAAGACTACTTCGTATTACCATACGATCGTCATTGTAAGCATGAATTTGTAATCAGTGGTTCTAAACAGAAGAAACTTGGTGTGAGAACGTTAGATATGGCAAAACGTCTGTTAGACTTTAACTTCCATCCACCAACAATCTACTTCCCATTAAATGTTGAGGAATGTATGATGATTGAACCAACTGAAACTGAATCAAAAGAAACATTGGATTCATTCTGCGATACGATGATTCAAATTGCTAAAGAAGCAGAAGAGAATCCAGATATCGTATTAGAAGCGCCTCATGATACTGTTATCGGACGTCTTGATGAAACAATGGCAGCACGTAAACCAGTATTAAAATATTCAGGATCGATCGAAAAGTAATATTGAGTTTTAATATAAGCAAAGCATGAATTCATTCGTGCTTTGCTTATTTATAT
>CABFOD010000817.1_pt1 | contig 13702 bp, 17 predicted proteins | sample 3521941 | NCBI WGS metagenome assembly CABFOD01 (sample SAMEA5312449, study PRJEB27640) | indoor metagenome | biome: indoor environment; feature: uncontrolled; material: polymer tiles stone | place: Germany | collected 2014-07-07
AGAGAATCACTAAAAGGTAACTTGTCGTACGAAGCGTTAGAATTTAAAATCAAAACAGCTAAAAAAACAGAACCAACTAAAGGGTCAATTATGAATACATTTGATCATATGTGGGGATATTTCAAAAAAATTGCAACCAACGAGGAAAAAGCTCAATATATAAAATATAAAGAGCAATTTCAAAGCAATCATATTAGCGCTCATGAATTACTGCAATTTATACATCAGTTAGCAGTGAAATATGAACAAACATATTTATTAGAATCTACAATTTTACATTAATTATTTATCAGTTTGAACATAAATGATTTGTTTCTTCGCTACATTTATGATGTGATCAGGTGTTTCAATTAAAAGATGTTCGAAACCATCTTTAAGTAACTCTTCTACTTTAATCTCGATATGATCAACAGTCATAATATAAACGTTCTTGTTGGCTTTTAACCCTTTTTTTATCGCGGTACTAAATTCCATTAGAAACACTCCTATATAATATATTATATAAAGTCTATCATATTAAAAATATTATATAAATGATTGTTTATATAATATAAGGGTAAATATTAAGTGTTAGATTTATGAATAGGAGGTTACTCATCATGGATGAAAGTGTTTATCATGAAATGTGGAGTACTTTAAAAAAAGAAGTGGATTTTAATTTAGTGGAACTTCAACACAAAAAAGAAGAAACTGAGTCTCCCGGATTAGAAAAAGCGAAAAAAATGATTGAGCATTTAGAAGCAGAATTTATTAAAGAATCATAAACGGTCAAAATCATTAACTATCACTCAAATTTGTTTTGTTATTTTACACACATTGTGTATAGAAGTTTAATTTGTATTAATTTACATTAATTGCCCCTAGCCTCACTTAATATAGTTTTGTAGTATTTATATATTAAGTTTTTTTTGGAGGCAGTTATGTTTTTTGATGAGAAGATTTTAGTATTTGAAAACCTAAAGAATAATTACAATCAAGAAGATGCAAAAAATATATTTTTGAAACATTCCATTGATTATGACTTTATTACAGTAAGTAGCCAGTCGATTATGTTAGGCGGGTTAAAATATCATTCAGCAAACGATAAAGAACAATTTATAGCTGAGTTTAACGATTATTTAGGGAACTAGAAATGATTGTTAACCTGCCGACAAAGTCACTGACTATGTCGGCAGGTTTTTTTATGTTACAAAAACGTCACTTTATATATGATATTGTTAGTTCACATTAGGGTATTACTATAAAGTAGGAGATATAATGAACTTATAGTTGAAGGAGGGGTATAATGTTAGTTAATAAATGGATATATATTGCATTAGCAGTTCTTTTAGGCAACTTTGGTGTTCATAAATTTTATGCACAAAAGCCCGTAGTAGGTTTGTTACATTTAGCTTTTTGTTGGACGGGAATCCCACATATTATAGCGATAATAAGTGCTGTTTTAGCACTTCTAAGACCATCAGATGAACAAGGGAACATCCAAGTTTAATAGTATTTGAAACTAAATAGTAAAAGTGTCTAGGATATAAATTTCCTAGAAATTAAAAAAGAGTAGAAATTCATAATTAAAATTGAATTCCTACTCTTTTTCTTATAATCGAACCATACCCTAGGCAAACATGCACGAACAAAATCGTAAATTTTATAAAAAATAACAACTCGTTTCTAGCTGAATGAATCAGTAGAATGAGTTGTTTTTTGAGTTGGGATTTATGTACCAGCTTCTTTTTTGATATTTATTGATTATTAATATCTAAATATAGTAGTTTAACTTGATCTTTTAATAATTTAATATCCACTGGTGTTTCAAATAATATTTCGCCATCTATGTCTAATTTTGCATGTGGATCTGTTTCTAAAGATGCTGATTCACAAGAAATATGTGTAATACTTTCGCTAATTTCATTCCAATTCATGCTATCTTTTACTTTGAAAAAGTCATTAATGATACTAAAGTTTTGTTTGTCGAATATAAAGATATTCATCTTGCCATCATTTGGTGATAAATCTTCTAATGGAATTTTACTACCACCAACATTTTGACCATTTGCTACTAAAATCATGGAAGTTTCACCAGAATACTCTTTTCCATCTGCTATTAATCTATAGTTATAAATTTCAGGATTTGAAACTGTTTTTATTGTAGAAAACACATAACTGAACTTACCAAATAATTCTTTTTGATTAGATTCAACGTTCTCTGCATTTTGAACCATTAAGCCTATACCAGCAAAGTTAAGTGCATATGTACCATTTACATCTAAAACATCAAACGATTTAATTTGACTATTTAATAGATCTTGAGATGCTTGCATTGGTTTTTGAGAAAGATTTAACGTCTTTGTAAAATCATTGAATGTTCCTCCAGGCAACACACCAATCGGTATTTGTAGATTGTTTTCTACAACACCATTTATAAGTTCATTTAAAGTTCCATCGCCACCTAGTATGAAAAAAACATCAAAAGAACTAACATGATTATTTTCAGCGATTTCTTTGCAATACGATTTAATTTGTCCTTCTTCTTTACTTAATTTTATTGTTAAGTCATCACAAAGCTGCGTTAAGTTTTCAGTAACTTGTCCAAGTTCTTTGTATATATTACCTTGTCCAGCAGCTTTATGATAAAATAATATGCCTTTATGAAAATGTTGTGTCATAAATATATAACCTCCTGTAATCGTTCTTTTATTACATTACCATTTATTTAGATGTATAAACAGTTTCAAGTTCATGAATTATTTATGTTAAGATAAATAAAAGTTAATATTTATGGGGGAGGATAACGATGACATCACAAAATGATTATATTAATTACGATATGCAGAAAAGAACCGAACCTCTATTAGGTGTAGTTATTCATAATGATGCGAGTGAATTAAATGCAAATGAATGGCGCGATGTATTAATAAATGCACCTGAAGAACGATATGTACAAGGGATCGCACATTACTATATTGATCGGAATCAACAATGGCAAGCAATCGATACTGAAAATATCGCATGGCATACTGCTCATCCAATTGGCAATGAACAATATATCGGTTATGAAGTGTTAGAATCTCTTTCAAGTACGGATGAAGAATTTTTATTAAATGAACAAGAAACATTTCGAACAATAGCGACAGACATGATAGATTATAATTTAACGCCAAATAGGGAAACAGTGAGACTACATTTAGAATTTAGTGAAACTGAATGTCCACACCGTTCATTAGAAATTCATACGAATTGGAAAACAACAGTTGATGGTATGCCAGATGAATGGATTATCAATGAGATGAAAGATTATTTTATCGAACAAATAAATCAGTATATGTTGAATTAAGTACACACTTAACATTTCAAGATTATGATTAGTCTTCGTGCGATTTACCCCTAGACAAGTATGCACTTTCAAAATCATGAAATTTAAAAATATAAAAAGGTCTCTTCACTAGGTTATAACCTAATGAAGAGACCTTTAATTTATTGTGCATATTGTTGTTGAATTTGAACTAATGCATTATAGAATAATTCAGGTTGTTCAGGACCGTTATAAGTACCTACCTCTAATGCATTTAAAGAAGCTTTTTCAGGGTTAGTTAGTCCGCCTTCGTACTTTTGTCTCCAATCTGCATTAATGGAGTTTAAATAGGCATTAGAGCCTGTTTCGTTATAAATTTGTTGTGCTTGTTCAGATCCAAGTGCTGAAACTGTTTGATTATTGCTTGCAGAAGCATTTGCATTTGTAGCTGAACTTGTATTTGCAGCTGATTGATTCGCATTGCTTTGAGCTGAATTATTATTTGATGAAGCATTTGCATCAGCTGAACTATTATTTGAATTACTGGCGTTACTTGTTGCATCAGAACTTGAAGTTCCATTGTCATCTGAAGAATTGGAACTGTTAGAATTAGAGTCAGAAGAAGCACTGCTATTACTAGCGTCTGAATTGTTATTATCTGTACTTTCAGAAGGTTTATCATTGCTCTCAGAGTCAGCGTTAGCATCATTGTTAGATTTACTATCGCTATCAGAATTAGAATCTTTATCAGATTTACTGTCACCTGATTTTGAAGAACCATCAGAATTAGAATCTTTATCAGATTTACTATCTCCTGATTTTGAAGAATCGTCAGATTTAGATGAATCTTTATTAGCAGAAGAATCATCTTTGCTACTATCGCTATCTCCATTGCCACAAGCTGCTAAAAATAGGAATGAAGATAATAGCAACATTATAAATTTCTTCATGTTAGAACCTCTTTTCTATTTATATGTTTGACACTTATGTATCAACATTAATTGAATACCACTACAAATTAAAATCAAACTAAATTTATTAATGAATTTTTATAGGTTTTTCAGTTTTAATAATAAACGTTAAATAATGTTTATTTTATGTAAATGGATTGTGAAATTTATGAATGTCTATATGTTCAATGATTTAGATTTTTCTGATAAATCGGTATAATGATTGTATATGATAAAAATAGGAGGCATTTTTGATGACTAAACAAACAATTGGATTTGTAGGTACTGGTGTCATGGGGAAATCTATGGCAGAGCATTTAATTAAAGAAGGATATACAGTAAATGTTTTTAATAGAACAAAATCAAAAGCTGATTCACTAATTGAACAAGGTGCCGAGTGGTGTGATACGGTTAAATTATTATCGCAGAATAGTGATGTTATTATTTCTATCGTAGGATACCCTAAAGATGTTGAATCCATTTATTTAAGTGAAGAAGGCATTTTAAACCACGCTAAAGAAGGTAGCATAGTCATTGATATGACAACTTCAAGTCCAGCATTAGCTGAAAAAATTTATGAAAAAGCTAAATCTCAAAATATTAAAAGTTTAGACGCACCTGTTTCAGGTGGAGATGTAGGTGCGAAAAATGCAGCACTAACAATTATGGTCGGAGGAGATGAAGATGCATATCGTCAAGTAGAGAACATCTTCAAAGTTATTGGCAAAAACGTTGTATATCAAGGTAAAAGTGGTAATGGTCAACATACGAAATTATCTAACCAAATAGCGATTGCAGCTGGAATGTTAGGTGTAGCAGAAGCAATTATTTATGCAGAAGAAGCAGGTTTAAATATAGAAAAAGTGTTCAATTCTATCGAACACGGTGCAGCAGGTAGCTGGTCATTATCTAATTTAGGACCAAGAATGGTTAAAAATGATTATGCAGCTGGATTCTATGTTAAACATTTTATAAAAGATATGAAAATCGCGATTGAAGAAAGTGAAAAAATGGGACTATATATGCCTGGTTTACTTAAAGCAAAAGAAGTATATGATGCCCTTAGTGAGGCAGGATTTGATGATAACGGCACACAATCTGTTATACAATTGTTAAAAAATCAAATTGAAAAGAGGTAGCATTATGGAATTAAATGAGTATCAACAACTCGCATTAAGAACGATGTCAGACATAAAAAGAGATCCAGAACAAAGCTTAATTAATGGTGCTTTAGGACTAACAGGAGAAGCAGGCGAAGTCGCTGATATCGTAAAAAAACATGTGTTTCATGGTCATGAATTAGACGAGCAAGAATTAAAGAAAGAGTTAGGAGATGTATTGTGGTATATCGCTTGTTGCGCTAAAGCACTCGATATGGATTTAAATGATATAGCCATGTCCAACATAGCAAAGCTTGAAAAACGATATCCAAATGGATTTACTAAAGAAGATTCACTAAATCGTAAAGATTAAACAATAAATAGCTATTGGATAATTATTACAAAACTGATAAAATGAAAGGAGAATGAAAACGCTTACTTAGGAGGTACCTGATTTGGAAAGAAACGAACAATATTTATCAATAGATGAATTAAAACAGATAATGTCTGACTACCCATTTCAATATATTGTTTGTGGACAATGTGCGATTGATTTATTTCTAAACGAGTACACATATACAAAGGAACTAATGAGTATAACGGTAAGTAGAGAAGAAGTGGATTTGTTAACAAATTACTTTTTAGAACACCAATATCAGTTGGTAGTCAAAACACCTTTAAACGAACTAGAAGAAATCAATGCTAGCGAACTTTATAATTATACTAAGTTTTATGTATATGATAAAAAAGCACAATGTAGGATTATTAAAGTGTATATTTATGAGACGAAAGATGACAAATGGCAATTTAGACATGATCACAATATAGAAGTGGAAGACTATAAAATATATTTTCATAGTTTAGAAACTGATGTTAAATATTTACGTCCGGAGATTCAAATGATGTATAAACTATATCATGAACTGAGACAAGACGACATATATAAATATCAAAGACTGATTCAGCACTTAAGTTATTATCAATTTTTCATGCTTAGAAAAGTAATTGGAAAAGATAAATTAAATCAAATTATTTTGTCAGAAACATAAAAAGGTTGGGACAAAAATACTTATACTTAAAATAAAGAGATCTTCAGTAGGTTATAGCCTAGTGAGGATCTCTTTTTTTAATATTTTAAATAATTTGTGTTGTTTCTTTAGCGAAATATTCGTTATATATTGCTTGAACAGCTATATCAGAATATTGTTCATCTATACCAAACATCATTGAAATTTCTGAAGAACCTTGGTTAATCATATTAAGGTTAACTTTATTTTTACTTAACGCTTTTGTAGCGCCTGCTGCTGTGCCGATTGCTTTGTTCATACCTTCGCCAACAATCATTAATATAGCTAAATCATAATCTATAGTAAGTTCATCGACTTCGATTTCTTCTCGAATTTTATTTAACACACGTTCTTCTTTTCCTTTTATTTGTGTGCTTCTCATGATAATACTTAAATTATCAATCCCAGAAGGAATGTGTTCGATAGAAATATTCTCTTCTTCTAATATGCTAAGAACTTTTCTTGTGAATCCTACTTCTCTATTCATTAAGTATTTTTTGACATTAATGATTGTGAAACCTTTGTCACAGCTTACGCCAGAAACAATATGAGATAAGTTTGAAATTTCTCTTTCACTTACTATGAAAGTGCCTTTATCATGTGGTCTGTTCGTATTTTTAATAACGACGGGAATGCGATCTTTGTATAGTGGCTCTAAAGCTTCGTCATGGAAGACACCAAATCCTGCATAAGATAATTCACGCATTTCTCGATATGTGATTTCTGGGATCACTTCTGGTTGCGAAACCACTGTTGGATTTGCACGGAAAATACCTGATACATCAGTGAAGTTTTCGTAAAGACTTGCTTTTATACCTCTAGCTAAAATAGCGCCAGTAATGTCAGAACCTCCACGCGGAAATGTTACGATATCGTCATTCTCAGAATACCCAAAGAACCCAGGTATAATAAGGGTTTCGTCGTACTCACGCAATTGATAAATTTTTTCATATGATGATTCTAATATCATGGCATTTCCTGGTTCATCTGTCACAATAATGCCCGCTTCTTTTGGAGATAAATAACGTGTTGGATAGCCTAACTGATTATTATATTGTGCAATGATTTTTGCATTAAAATTTTCTCCGCAACTTTTCAATGCATCTAATAATCGCTCAGGTTGATTTTTGTATACATCAATTAAGTATAGCAAGTTATCCTTTATTTCTTTTAAAATCGCATCGTCCATTTCAAGCTCTGTAACAATTTCTTCATAACGTTCAATAATTTGGCGTAGTTTATTTGAATAATCCAAATTATTGATCACTTTGTCATATAACCGGATGAGTAAGTCTGTTGTTTTAATATCTTCTTTGAACCTTTTACCTGGCGCTGATACAACGACAATTTTTCTTTCATCATCAGAGTTGATAATGTTTAATACTTTTTTAATTTGTTCACTATTCGCGACGGAACTTCCGCCAAATTTTGAAACTTTCATTTTATCAGTCCTTTTACTGGGGGTAATGTAATTGTAGCTCTTTACAAAGCTAGAAATAATGATAATATTACTATTAATTCGAATTATTCAAACTTTACAAAAAACTTTAATGAATTTATACTATAATAAAGTTGAGTCTATTTCAAGTAGACATTTGTATTTTTAACAAGAACAATATATTTAAGGTGAGTGAGAAAATGAAAGTATTAAATGTAGCAGTATTAGGTCTCGGCACTGTCGGAACAGGTGTCGTAAAGATTGTAGAAGAAAATAAAGAGCAAATAGAAGATACAATAGGTAAATCTATACATATTAAACATATTCTCGTTAACTCAACGAGTAAGAAGCGAGCAATTAATACTTCTAGCTATCATTTAACTGAAAATATTGACGATATTTTAAATGATGATGAATTAGATATCGTTGTAGAAGTAATGGGTGGAATTGAACCAACTGTAGAATGGTTGAAAGCATTCTTATCTAAAGGTATTCATGTTATTACAGCAAACAAAGATTTGTTAGCTGTACATTTAAGAGTCTTAGAAGACTTAGCAGAAAAAAATAAAGTTGCGTTAAAGTATGAAGCAAGTGTTGCAGGTGGTATACCTATTGTTAATGCGATTAATAATGGATTAAATGCAAATAATATCAATCAATTTATGGGTATATTTAATGGGACATCTAATTTTATACTAAGCCAAATGACTCGAGAAGGTAAATCTTATGAAGAAGCATTACAACTTGCAACTGATTTAGGATATGCAGAAGCCGATCCAACTGATGATGTTGAAGGTGTAGACGCAGCTCGTAAAGTTGTCATTACGAGCTATTTATCATTTAATAGAGTTATTTCCTTGGATGATGTCGAAAGAGTAGGTATTTCAGATGTTGAAATTGAAGATATTAAAGTTGCAGAAAGATTAGGATACAAAATAAAATTAATAGGTCAAGGGAAATACGAAAACGGTGAAGTGGTTGCAAGTGTAAAACCAACATTACTTCCAAATAGTCATCAAATGTCTCATGTTGAAGACGAGTATAATGCTATATATGTTATAGGTGATGCTGTAGGAGATACGATGTTTTATGGTAAAGGTGCAGGAAGTTTAGCTACAGGTAGTGCAGTCGTTTCAGATTTGTTAAATGTAGCTTTACAATTTGAATCTGATTTACATACTTTACCGCCTCACTTCGAACTTAAGACTGAACGAACTAAAGAAATCGTTGAAGAAGAAGTTGTTAAATTTCCGTTAAAAAATAGTCATTTCATAATTGTTGAAACCGACAAAGAAGAAGACGTTTTAAGAGATGAGATTAAAGCGACTATAGAGTTTCATAGAAGCGTGAAAGTAGAGCAACGCACAGAAAATACTTACGGTATTGTTATTAGAGGTATTGACGAGTTGCCAATTAAATCATTAAAAGAAAACGGCTTAAACATTGTTAAATACTATCCAATTGAAGGAGACAAATAATATGGGAAGATGGCAAGGATTAATTCATAATTATAAAGAATATTTACCGGTAAATGAAAGTACACCTAAATTAACTTTAAATGAAGGAAATACACCTTTAATACATTTACCATATTTATCAGATAAATTAAATATCAATTTATTTGCTAAATTTGAAGGACTTAACCCAACTGGATCATTTAAAGATAGAGGAATGGTTATGGCCGTTGCAAAAGCTAAAGAAGAAGGAAAGAAAATTGTTATTTGTGCTTCGACTGGTAATACTTCAGCATCTGCTGCGGCATATGCAGCTAGAGCTGGATTAAAAGCGATTGTTGTAATTCCAGAAGGTAAAATTGCACTTGGAAAATTAGCTCAAGCTGTGATGTATGGTGCTGAAATTGTATCAATTAAAGGTAATTTTGATGAAGCATTGAACATCGTTAAAAAAGTAGCAGAAAACGGCGAAATTGCATTAGTTAACTCTGTTAACCCTTATAGAATCGAAGGTCAAAAAACAGGTGCATTTGAAATTGTTGAACAACTTGATGGCAAAGCACCAGATTTATTTGCGATACCAGTAGGGAATGCTGGGAATATTACAGCATATTGGAAAGGTTTCAAAGAATTCGATAACTTAAACCAATCAGGTTTACCAGTAATGTGCGGTTTTCAAGCAGAAGGTGCTTCACCAATCGTTCAAGGTAAAGTTGTTAAAAACCCTGAAACTGTAGCTACTGCAATTAGAATTGGTAATCCAGCAAGCTGGAAGTTAGCAGAAGCTGCACGAGATGAATCTAAAGGCTTAATAGATAGCGTGACTGACGAAGAAATCTTAAAAGCATATAAACTGATGACGAGTAAAGAAGGTGTCTTCAGTGAGCCTGCAAGTAACGCTTCTATTGCTGGATTGTTAAAGTTACATGAACAAGGTAAATTAGAGCCTAATCAAACTGTTGTTGCTATCTTAACGGGTAATGGATTGAAAGATCCAGATACAGCTATCGACTTGTTAGATTCGCCAATTACACCATTAGAGAATGATGAACAAGCTATTATTGATTATATTGAGCGTGCATTAAAATGAAAAAGTTAAAGCTTAAAGTACCAGCGTCAACAGCTAACCTAGGAGTAGGTTTTGATTCTATCGGAATGGCTCTTGATAAATATTTAGAGGTTGAGGCGCATCTTTCAGAAGATAAAAAATGGCATTTTGAACATATAGGTCCACATTTGAAAGGATTACCAAATGATGAACAACACTATATTACAAAAATTGCTCAAACAGCTACAGCAAAATTCTCTAAAAGTATGCCAGCATTAAATTTGAAAATGTATAGCGATATCCCTTTAGCAAGAGGTTTAGGTAGTTCAGCTTCAGCTCTAGTGACTGGATTATTTCTCGCAAACTATTTTGCAAACTTAAAGTTATCTAAATACGAATTATTGCAGCTTGCAACTGAAATTGAAGGTCATCCAGATAACGTAGCGCCTACAATTTATGGTGGTTTAGTGCTCGGTGTTTATGATCCTGAAGTGAAACAAACGGATGTTTCATATATAGATATTCCAAAAGTTGATGTTATTGCTACAATTCCTGAATATGAATTATCGACGGAAAAGGCACGTAAAGTATTACCTGAAACATTATCTTTGAAAGACTCTGTCAAATATAGCGCAATAAGTAATACAATGATTAGTGCTTTAATTCAACATAATTATGAATTGGCAGGTAAAATGATGATGAAAGATGGTTTTCATGAACCATATAGACAACATTTAATTCCTAACTTTGAAAACATTAAAGCATTAGCGCTTGAGTATGGGGCATACGCTACAGTAATTAGTGGTGCTGGTCCTACCGTTTTAACTTTAATTAAAAAAGAGTTGAGTGGTAAACTCGTTAGAGAATTGCAAAATAGATTCCAAGATTGTGAATCTGAATTAGTCACAATCAATCGATATGGTGTTAGCCAAAAAATTATTAATTTATAAACGAATGATGAGATGCTTATATTCTGTATATGATAGAATATAAGCATCATTATATTTTAAGGAGATAAACATGGCATATAAATACATAGTAATGGATATGGATGATACACTTTTAACTTCAAAAAATGAGATAAGTGAAAAAACATATACATATTTAAAAGAAAAACAAAAAGAAGGTATGAAATTAATACTTGCATCTGGAAGACCGACAGCTGGTATGATGAAACACGCTGATGCACTAGATTTAAAAAATAATGGTGGATACATTGTCAGCTATAATGGCGCATTTGTTATAGATGCGAAAGATAATAATGTTGTGTTTAAACAAACGATCAATAAAGATGATGCAAATAAAATTATCGATTATTGTAGAACACAAAACTTCTTCTATTTAACATATATAGACGATCAAATTATACATGATAGAACGCACGAATATATGAATATCGAAAGTGATTTAACGGGCCTTCCTATGAAAAAAGTTGATGATATTAAAGATGTTATTAACGAAGATGTACCTAAAGTGATGGGCGTTGATTACGAAGAGAATATTGCAAAAGCAAATAGCGAACTTAATGGTGAATTTAGTCATGAAGTATCTTCAACGATAAGTAAGCCATACTTTTTAGAATTTATGGATGGACAAGTTTCGAAAGGGAAATCATTACAAAAATTATTTGATCAAATTAACGCTGATTTTTCTGAAGTGATTGCATTTGGTGATAGTTTAAATGATTCAGACATGCTAGAAAAATCTGCTGTTGGCGTAGCGATGGGAAATGCTAACGATACAATAAAAGGTATTGCAGATTTAGTTACAGATGATCATGATAACGACGGTATTGTAACAGCATTAGAAAAAATACTGGCTCAATAATAAGGTATAACACTTTCTTGAGATACTAATATCTTAAAAATGTAAAAAGCAGCAGAAATTCAAATTTGAATTTCTGCTGCTTTTTTAATGTTTGGTTGTCAATATCGGTCTTCATTAAATGAAATTGAAGTCATTTCAATAACGAGTATAGACTTAGCACCGAGTATTTTTAACTGTTGTACTAAATCATCAATTTCAGTTTTATGTCGTAATCTTTCTACAAAAACAATGATTTCTTCATATTGATCAATATCTAAATTATATAAATAATGTGTGATCGTTCTTTCGAGTGGAGACATGAAGCTTATTTTTTTATTAGAGTGTTTTAAAGTACTTGAATCAAAATTAAATCTTGTTGTTCCTTGCACATATACATCTTTGCCAGGTAAATAACGAGCAATCTGGAGAGGCGCATACAAGAACTCACCAACGCCAATAACGAGCTTCGGTGAATCATCTAGTAAATCATTTAACAACTCTCCCATACGCTGAAACAACGCTTCAGAAGTTTGTTGTTCTTTGCCATTCAATGTAAATCTACCTGTTGAAATGAAATATGGATTATCATGAATCGTTCCATCTCGTAACATATTTTGTGCTTTTACGATGAAATGATCATTAATAACATTTCTAAAAGAATGATATTGTACTTTAGTTTCTTGATGTTGATTTTCTAAAAATTCGTTTTGTATTAAATCTTCGGTTGCATGCTCTATTTCTTGAACTTCAACATCAAAAGTCATGAGCGATATAATATTAATTTTAATATTCAAAGATTTTTCTAAGCTAGAAAAAGATTCTTTAACACTTGATGATCTTAAATCTATCGGTGTTAATACAGTAAACGTTTCTCTTTCAGGGTATTTATCATAAATCTTTTTAATAAGGTTTAAGACAGAATTACCATTTAATAAATGGTTGTCAATAATAGCAATACGTTCGTCGTTATCAAAGAAATCTTTATCTTTTGTATAGAAGAATAAACGTTCTAGTGGATCAACGATATCTTTATGATCTAACAAAGGTGGATGTGATATGATTTTATCTCTTGTAGAAGCTAAAAACATAACTTCATCTTCAAATAAACTAAATATTGATTGGCCTAAATTAACAGCACGTTCGCTTAATCCAATGAAACGAGTGGGTGGATAGTGACCGAGTTTATTTGCCTCTATTATATTTAATGCTTGAATCATTTTACCGCGATTTTTACTATTGATTGCTTTCGCAATACTATGAATGCGTTCATCTGTTTCACCAGTTAAAGATTCATGGTATAAAAAACCTAATAATAAACCAATAAGTAAAGGATGTTCCGGGTAAAGTCCTCTAGAATAACCTAAACAAGGTGAAACAGGAATAAAAGGAAATTCAGAATTTTCTTCTTGTGTAATTGCCAACATTTCATCAATTTCAAAATCAAATCTATTTTTAACGACTTTTACTTCAACTTGCTTTTCGTTATCTAAAGGAAAAACTTTGCTTACGTGGGACATATCATTACTCCTTTATTTACTTGTATGCGTCCATTC
>CABFOD010000561.1_pt1 | contig 13652 bp, 12 predicted proteins | sample 3521941 | NCBI WGS metagenome assembly CABFOD01 (sample SAMEA5312449, study PRJEB27640) | indoor metagenome | biome: indoor environment; feature: uncontrolled; material: polymer tiles stone | place: Germany | collected 2014-07-07
CTTATTATAACGCTATTTAAACAGCATTTGAATAAACTGAATTATTCAAATAATTAGAAAGCTATTATATTTTTGTGTTTGAGTCGCTCGTACAAGGGTATTTGTGAATTATATTGTATTTTAGAAGACAATATTTATTAAGTTTTTAACATCTAGAGAATCATCACTATTTATCAGATTTTTACACATTACAAATTTATGGAGGTTTTAGTATGGGTAAAATAGAAAAGTTTAATAACGAAAGTGAATTACTGCAACGCATTGACCAATTAAAGCAAGAAGGTGCAGGAGAAAGTGATTTACAAGTCATCTCTGAAGAAAAGCTTGAGGATAATTCTCTAGACTACACAGATGTAAAAGTTAAAAACTCAAGAGGATCATTTAGTGATAAGATTACAGCTTTATTCTCTGGAGAAAGTGCTGAAGAAAGAGTTTTATCAAGCTTAAAAGTTCCAGAAGAACAATTAGATAAGTATAAAGCAGATTTAAGTAACGGTAAGATACTATTATATATTGATAATGATAATTTAGGAGATACTGACAACTACGATTCCGGTCATCCTAAAGATTCTCAATCAGGGAACGAACACTATGATGATACAAAACCATTTTCAAATAATGATAATGAAGAAACAGGTGTTTCTAAAGGAACAGCTGCTGGGGCAGGAGTAGGTGCTGGCGCTGCAGGTGCTGCGGCAGCTAGTTCGTCTAATCGTCACAACGAAGATGCGCAAGATCAAAATGAATTTGATAAAACTGAAAAAGAAAATGAATTTAATCAAAGTGATGACGTTTCTAAAAATGATATTACAAACAATGATACAACTGAAAAAAATGAAACATCTTCATTCAATAAGCAAGCAGGAACAGATAATTATACAGACACTAACCGATACGGTAACAGTATAGGTGACGAAAGTGTTGCACATGATGATGTAGATGATTCTAATATTGCTGATAACAAAGATGAATTTAATCAATCTACTGGCAATCAAAATGACAAGCAAGCACATGATGATACTTCTACTTCGGCAAATCTAGCTGGTGCATCAGGTCTTGGGGCTGCTGGATATGCAAACAAACAAGCTGACGATGATTTAGAAGGTCAAGATGACCGTCAAGTTTATTCTAGTGATAACGAAAGAGATTTAGAAGCATTAAACAACAAAGAAACGACAAACACGAGATCTCAATATCGTGAAACGGATAACGTAAAAGACCAACAAAGCTTATCAAGAGAAGACGAATCTTCATTCTCAAGAGTTAACGATGATGATGTTGAAGCAGAGCGTTCATCATTAAACTATAATAAACCAAATGAAAGTGTTGATGCGCCTAATGCAACAAATGAAGATACAGCACGAGAATCAAACTTCTCATCTAGTCAAAATAGACAAGATACTAATATCAATGCATCAAATCAATCATTTAATGATCGTAATCAAAATATCGAAGATGAAGAATCTGTTCAACTACACGAAGAACGCTTAAATGTTGATAAAGAAAACGTTGAAACTGGCCAAGCTTCAGTTGGTAAACGTGTCGTTGAAGAAAACGAAGAATTCGATGTACCTGTTGAACGCGAAGAAGTAACGATTGAACGTCGACCAGTAAATGAGAAGGTAGACGAGGACTTCAACGCAAACGAAGATGATTCAGTACACGTTCCTTTACATGAAGAACGTGTAAACGTTGATAAAGAAAATGTTGTATCTGAAGAAATTGTGATTAAGAAAAATAAAGTTCAAGATACTGAACATGTATCTGAAAAAGTAAGACGAGAAGAAGCAGATATTAACAATCCGACAGATGACCCAAATAGACAATAACTATAATATTTAAGACTGCCAACCGAGTCTCGGTTGGCAGTCTTTTTTGTGTGAAGTCTACCTCTATGAATATCTTATGTTATAATATTATAAAATATTGATTGAGGGGTTCATAATTATGAATTTTGAAGTTGTCACATCTATAGATGATCCATTATTTAAAAAAGCTTTAGAAATGTATGAAGATATTTTTAAAGCTGAAGTAAGAGAAGATCGTCACGTCTTTATTCACTCTTTAACATCAGATTATATACAAAAACATTATATATTTTTAGTTGGTTTAATAGATGATACTGTCGTAAGTTTATCTACAGGACATTATGAACCTACCACAAATTCAGCTTTTATCATTTATTTAATGACACATCCTGAATACCGAAACCAACGCGTCGGTGCACAAACACTAGAAAAAATTGAGAAAGAGCTTCATAAACATGCTCAAGATGTTCATGGAAGAGATGCTAACATGATCATGCTCGAATCATTTGGCGTAGAAGTATATGATGATGAAAGCAAACAAGAAGATGCGATTATGCGAAAGAATTTCTTTAATAGACATGGTTATGAAATTCAACAAGACTTTCCGTATATACAGCCAAATCCTCAAAAATCATTACCGCCAACACCGATAGACTTATATATTAAACAATACTTACCACTTCAAAAAGATGTTATTGCTCCAAGTATTCGTTCTTGTTATATCAATAAATATATACACGGCAACGAAAATGATAGAGAATTTGTTTATGAACTCTTAGAATCTATGGATTTATAATTAATAAAATAAAAAAGCATATCACGCTACTGATATTTCTCAGTGAACAGCGTGATATGCTTTTTTATAGTGTGACGACTTTGAAAGTGCATGCTTGCCTAGATGTATGGTCCCAGCCCCTTAGTGTTATACTAAACGATACCTGTTCATCAATTCTGATACAGTCTCATCTCGTGCGCCTTCTGGATGTGTGCCACACCATAAATTCATATAATCTTTATTCCCCAATTTTTTAGACTGCCCTCTCATCGGCTGTGTTAATATATTTTGAATAGGATAAGGGCAAATACTGTCTTTAAATTGTTCAACATACCGAATATAAGGATTAATAATACCGTTTGCATATCGTCCACTAAATGTATTCGTAAGTATAATATCTTCTGATTTTGCATTTAATATACTTTCTTTATGCACCTTTGGAACACCACTTTCTCTTGTTGTTAAAAATGCTGTTCCAAGTTGTACAGCTGCTGCGCCTTTTTCGATATAATATTTTGCTTGCTCAGGTGTTGTAATACCTCCTGCTACAATAAGCGGTAAGTTTACTTTTTGATAAGTTTGACCGAAGAGTTCTTCTAATGTTAAACGTTCTTCAGGCAACGCTTGCTCAAACGATCCTCTATGACCTCCCGCTTCACTACCTTGTATCACAACGGCATCTACACCTATCGCTTCTAAAGCTTTAACTTCATCTAAATTAGTACCTGTTCCGACCACAATTATATGGTGTTGATGTAATTGTTGAACGAGATGTTCTGAAGGTAGTCCAAACGTAAAGCTAACAAGTTCCACACCTTTATCAATAATCACAGCTATCATTTGATCAAATGTGTTCTCAATCGAAACTTCTTTGACGGGTTCATAGTTTAATTTTTCAGCGATAGGCTCTAAAATTCTATTCATAAAATCGACTTTTTCTTGATTAACTTCTGGAAATTCAGGTACGAATAAATTAACGCCAAATGGTTTATGAGTCATTTCCCTAATTTGATCGATATCTCTCGCAAGTGTTTCTGGTGTCATGTAGCCAGCTCCAATTTGTCCAAATCCACCTTCATTGCATACAGAAGCAACTAAATTCGGCGTCGTTACGCCTCCAGCCATTCCTGCTAGAAAGATTGGTTCCGTTATTTTTAATTCAGATAATAAAGTAGTCGCTTTCATTTACAAAACCCCCAAAAATAATTTTCAGCCATAAGCTAATCATTTTATTTTTCTTATAAATTAGTGCATTATAATCTCATCATACTAAAAGGAGAAATAAAATGACACAATCAAACCTTTCACTAACTGAAATTATTAACAAAAGAAAATCAGTTAAAGAATTCGACCCAAACTTTAAAATACCTAGAGAAGAAATAAAAGAAATGATAGAGCTAGCTACTAAAGCACCTTCTTCAATTAATCTTCAACCTTGGAGATTCGTTGTAATTGACTCAGAAGAAACAAAACAAAAATTAGACCACCTTGTACAATTCAACCAAAGACAATTACACTCTTCAAGCGCAATTATTCTTATTCTTGCAGACTTGAAACATGCTGACTACGTAAGTGATATTTATGAAAAAAATGTTGAACTTGGATACATGGATGAAAACTCTAAAGATTACTTCGTTGAAACAATATCTAATTTAATCAGCAACGCTGATGAAAGCTACTTCAACGCTCAAGGTTTAATGGATGTTAATTTAGCATCAATGCAATTAATGCTTATCGCTACAGACCACGGTTATGATACAAACCCTATCGGTGGTTTCGATAAAACAGCTGTATTAGAAGCTTTAAATATCGATACTTCAAGATACGTTCCAGCACATTTATTAGCGATTGGTAAAGGGGTTAAACCACCTCACGATTCTAGTAGATTACCATTAGAGAACATATTGGCTTGGAATGACGAAAGCAACGGCTCTATCGGTCAATAGGTTGCTTTAACATTTAACAATTTAGACACCCTACTTATCGACAACAAATGATTGTTGTCGATATTTTTTATATTGCAATCATTACCATAATCATGTAAAATTCACTTCTGTGAGTTTTATTTTTTTACTTAAAAGCTTTACCGCTTTAAAGTATTTATATAGTAAGGAAGGAATTCAAATGAAAAATTTATCGCAATGGTCATCAAATATTGGCTTTATTTTAGCTAGTGCAGGTTCAGCAATAGGTCTAGGAGCAGTATGGAAGTTTCCTTATATGGCTGGCACATATGGTGGTGGCGCATTTTTATTAATATTTATTATATTTACACTACTCGTCGGCTTACCTTTGCTTTTAAGTGAATTTGTTTTGGGACGATATGGTAGAACGTACTCTACAAATATCTTTAAAAAAGTTTCTGGAAAATCATCGTTTAACTTAATAGGATGGCTCGGGAATTTAACAGTATTCGTACTATTTTCATTCTATAGTGTTATCGGTGGTTGGATCATTCTATATATTATACGTACATTGTTAGACAGCTTTGGATTAACGCAGTCACACGATTACGGTCATGTCTTTAATGATTATATTTCTAATCCATTATATTCATTAGCTAGCCAATTCGCTTTTATACTCTTTACTGTCATCATCGTCAGTAAAGGTGTCGAAAAAGGAATCGAGAAAGCATCAAAAGTAATGATGCCACTATTGTTTATCTCATTTGTCATCATTATTATTAGATCTGTAACTTTAGATGGTGCAGTAGAAGGTATTCAATATTTTCTACAACCTAAAATTTCAGACTTAAGTTCTGAAGGTATATTATATGCATTAGGTCAGTCATTCTTTGCTTTATCACTTGGTACATGTGGCATGATGACTTATGCTTCTTATTTAAACCGCAAGACCAATATCGTCAAAAGTGCTAATGCAATTGTATGGATGAACATCGCCGTTTCTATAGCAGCAGGTTTAGCCATATTCCCAGCAATATTTGCTTTTGGTTTAGAGCCAAATCAAGGGCCAGGATTATTATTCATTGTTCTTCCACAAGTATTTGACCAAATGTTCGTAGGTCAATTGTTCTATCTGTTATTCTTAATTTTATTCTTATTTGCAGCCATTACATCTTCAATTTCTTTATTAGAATTAAATATATCTAACATTACTAAAAATAATAACGATAATAGAAAAAAATGGTCTTATATAATAGGTGGTTTAGTATTTGTATTTGGTATTCCGTCAGCATTATCAAACGGACTATTACAAAACTTTACATTTGGTGTTGGAACCTTCTTTGATAACATGGATTACTTAGTCGCAAACGTCTTAATGCCTATCGGTGCATTGGGTGTTACCATCTTTGTCGGACACATATTTAACAAAGAGACCATCATGAAAGAACTGAATATGAGTGATACTAAAAAAGGTAGAATCTTTGTCAACGTATGGTATTTCCTAGTCAAATTTGTTTTACCTATTATTATCATCGCAGTATTTATTGGCCAATTATTATAAATCGATTTCCAAAATAAGACACTTCATATAAATAAAAGCATGTCACGCTAATCACGTAAAAATGACTAGCGTGACATGCTTATTTATTTTGAGTTGAACTCACTTATAATAATCCTAACCATTTCCAATAAGTCATACTCATCAAGATAATGAGCAAATAACCGATTATTGTTAATGGTATACCTGTTTTTATAAAATCTTTAACTGTGAATGTTTCAGTACCATACGCCAACATATTTTGTGGCGAACTAACCGGTAATAAGAATCCGAAGCTAATAACAAATTGCTGTATAAGTACAAATCCAATAGATTGATCACCTAGATTTAATGTTTGCGTTAATGCAATAAACACAGGTATTAAGGCCGAAGATAAACTTGTTGCACTGGCAAATCCTAAATGAATTAAAATATTGAATATTGAGATTAACGCAATTGTAGCTATAAGCGGCATATGATTAAGTCCCATCAATCCAAACGTCTTATCACTTAACCATTGTGCAGCTGTTGTTTCTAACAAAACTGTACCTAGTGATATACCAATCCCAAATACAATTACAGTACCCCATGGTATTTTTTTCTCAACATCTTCCCATGAGAATACACCAATTTTTGGCGTTAACATAATGGCTAATGCAATAATCGTTATGGAAGAAGAATCAATTGGATGTAATACTTTTTCTGTAGACCAGAATAGCAAGAGCAAGACAGAAATAATAATTAATCTCCACTCTCTAGCAGTAATTGGACCTAATTCATTTAATTGCGCTTTTACTAATTCCGTACCGCCTTCAATTTCTTTTTCTTCAGGTTTGATAATCATGATCATGACGAAGTATAGAACAACTGACATGATAATGGACCAAGGAGCTGCATACAAGAACCATTCACCCCATGAAATGTCTTGTCCCATCGATTTATTAATAAAGCCTATAGCGACTATATTTTGGGCTGCAGCCGTCTTTATACCGATATTCCATATAGAAACTGCATGTACAGCTGTAATAATCAATAACGCTGCTAATTTACTGTTTTTAGAAGTATTAAATGCTGCTATCATACCAAGTAGAATAGGCACTACTGCACCAGCTCTTGCTGTAGCAGAAGGTACAAAAAATGCTAATATAATTGCAACGATAATGGCACCTATAACAATTCTATTTGTCTTATTACCTACTATAGAAAGTACTTGTAGTGCTAATCGCTTATGTAAGTTCGTGACTTGCATCGCTGTCGCTAAAAATAATGCTGCGGCAACTAGTGCAACGGCTGAACCAGAAAATCCACTTAGCGCCATTTGCAATGCATTACTAGTACCTAATAACGCATCCCCTTCTAATGCTTTACCATTTGCTGCCGGATTACCTAGAGCATCTCCTAAATTTTGCACTGGGCTAAATCCAATCAATACAACTATAAGACCGACAATCATAACTGCCGATACTGGATAAGTTACAGCTTCTGTAACCCACATAATAACTGCGAATGCTAAAATGGCTAACGCACATTTTGCCATAACGGGTAAATCATTTGGCGTTGGTAATAATAAAATTCCAATTAATAATACGAAACTAACAATAATCCAAATTGGTTTAAACGCTTTCTTCTCTATATCTTTTGACATTTGAAACAGCTCCAAATTTATTATTTATTGTTCTAATTTCCTAAATAATAACATATTTCTTATTTGTATATAATACTTTTTACAATTAATACAACAAATGCTTGAACTTTATCATAATTACATGTAATGTAATAAGGGAAGTGTGACGGTTGTCTGCCCATAGACAACCCTACCTATAAAACTACTGCCAAATAAAGGATGATATATAATATGTTAACGAAAGAATTCGCAGCTAAGGTCGGTCTTAGCGAAAAACAAGTTAGAAAAATTGTACAACACTTAGAAGACAGAGGATATCAACTTTCTAAGACTGAATACCGTGGAAGAGAAGCAACAGACTTCCAAGAAGAAGATGTAGAATTATTCCAAGAAATAGCTGAAAAAGTTAAAGAAACAAACAGTTATGATCAAGCTTTTGAAACGCTAGAAAAAGAAAAAGACTTCTTACAAGTTCTAGTGAAAGATCAGCCAGATCAGCAATCACCTGAGCTTCAACAATTAATCGAAGAGTTAAGATCAGAAGTTCAACATATGCGTAGAGAAAGACAAATGTTAGGTGAAATGTTGCAACAAGTACATATCCAACAACAAAAATTGGAACAAACTTTAGCATTACAAGCACCTCAACAAACTGAAGAAGCTGTACAAACGAATGAAACGAAAGTTGCAGATAAAGAATCTTCACAAACTAACAGTTCAGAAAGTGTCACATCAGACATTACTTCTAAAGAAGCGGCAGAAAACAAAGAAGATACTAACATAAGTAAAGAAACTGTTTCTACTGAAGAAAAAATAGAGAAGAAACTTAAAGATGAAGATAAAGTTGAAGATAAAGCTTCAGCAGTTAAGACAGAACCTACAACTGACAAAACTGAAGAAGTTAAAGTAGAAACGAAAGAAGCTGATCCTACTCAAGAAGTTGCAGCTGACAAACAAGAAACAGCAGTTACAACTGAGAAGCAAGAAACTACAAATAATATTGCTGAAGAAGAAAAAGTAGATACAACTTCTACTCTAGATGCAACAAGTGAAGAAACTAAATTAGAAACAGAAGAACCAAAGAAAAAAGGATTCTTCTCAAGATTATTCAATATTTAATCCATTCAAAAAGTTTGGGACATAAATCCCAACTTAAAATAAATCACCCAACCCGTTGGAATCATTTTCGGATTGGGTGATTTTTTATTTCTGATTTTGTAAAGTGCTGACGCCCGGGGGAATAGTATGTGAGAGAGACTACAGGCTCGAGCCATACCCCTAGGCAAGCATGCACTTTACAAAATCATTATAGTTTAGGACATTTATTTCCCATACTTTTTGTTAAGATTTTGTAAATTTCCACTATATAATTGTTAAAAGAAGCGCTACTTTGTTATATTAAACTTTATATTAAGCTCGTTTAATTAACATTAACAATTGGGAGTGTTTCATATTATGGAAACATTAAATTACGAAGATATTACCAGCGAAAAGCTATGGCAACTAAACAATCAAGTTGTTAAAATCATAAAAGATGACTTAGACTTTTACATCAAACTAAATCTTAAAGAAAACAATGATAAATTAGTTGTATTTTCAAATGGTGCAATTGATCCTTCTAAAAGTAAACCACCTGTTTTTATGAGAAGTAAATGGCATGAAGACTTTAATGCCAATTGCCTATATATAGACGATAGAACAGTCCACTATAAGCAATTAAGGATTGGTTGGGGTGTTGGTAGAGAACAACGTCATTTTCTAGTAGACTATTCCGAAATTACCAAACATATAGCAGAACACCTTAATATAGAAGCTCATGATGTTGTTTATTGCGGCTCATCTGCAGGCGGATATATGTCTATGTATCTTGCCACTTTGCATAAAGAATCGACAGCTGTTGTAAACAATCCGCAATGCTACGTTGATCGATATGATAAAGTAAATGTCGAAAAACTGTATAACAAAATATTTCCTGGACGCTCACGAGACTATATCAAAAAGCAATATTCGCTTAGATTATCCATCACAAGTCTCTTTAGGCATGAAAACTATGTTCCAAAAATTTACTATATCCAAAACAGATTGTGTCTGACAGATATGACAAGACACTATGAACCATTCTGCAATTTTCTTGATAAATACAACATAAATAGTATCAACATCAAATTTATCCTCTACAATAATAAAAAAAAGGGACACGATCCCATATCTCGTGAAGCCACTGTTGATTTTGTTAATAAAGTATTAGAAAATAAGCTCGCAATAGCTGACTTCTAAACAATATACGCCCTTAGGATACTATCCTAAGGGCGTTTTTATTCTATCCAAACCACCTCAATAAATGCTATTAAGACAAAATTTAAGATATTCATGTGAAAATTCAAAAATTAATAAAGCACTTTCATTAATATTTATGTTACCCTATACGAGTACTGTAAAAAATTGATAAATTCTTAAAGCAAAGGAACTCATTATGAAATTCACAAAAGAAGAATGGCGTAACACAAACTTTAAATTAGATATGGACACAAGTCATTTAAACCTTGAAGAAATCATCAGCTTAAATGACAATTTAACAAACTCTGAAATTAACGAAGTCTATTTACCACTCATTAATTTTTTAACAAACAAAGTTAAATTCCATAAAGATTACTCATTTGATATTAACAATAAATTACAAAACAAAGAAAACACTCCACCATTTATTATTGGTATTTCAGGTGGCGTTTCTGTCGGTAAAAGCACAGTTTCAAGACTGCTCTTAAGCTTACTTCAAGAATACAATACAGACTGGAAAGTTGATCTCATCACAACAGATGGGTACATTATGCCTAAACAAGAACTGATAGATAAAGATTTATTATCTAAAAAAGGATTCCCAGAAAGTTACGACACCAAAACTTTAATCAATCACTTAAAACAAATTAAAAACAACGAACGAAACATACAAACTTACACATATTCGCATATCACATATGATCGATTAAAAGATCAATATCACAACATTGATTGCCCAGACATTCTCATCATAGAAGGTGTGAATATATTCCAAGTTAGTCCACATGAAGAAGAGCTCGTAAGTGACTATATCGATTATAAAATATACTTAGATACAACAATAGAAAACATGAAAAAATGGTATCTCAATCGCTTCTTATTGTTACAAGAAGAAGCCTTCCAGAAGCCTGACTCACATTTCTATAAATATCGAGACATCCCTCAAGAAGAAGCCATCACAATAGCTACAGACCTTTGGGATAATATAAACGAAGTCAATTTGATTAAAAACATCTTACCAACTAAAAATAGATCCGACCTCGTACTCTATAAGAATCATGCACATGTAATCGAGCAGTTGAAGTTTAATAAATTTTAGTGGAGAAAACGTGGAGTCTAATATAAATGAAAAAACATCTACACCTGTTAATACTATTAATAGTCATTGTAATTTCTGGCTTAAGTATTCTCATAGAACAAAAAACAAATATATTTCACAATTTATCGTCACTACTGTTTTTACAATATGTATTATCTATAGTCTTTAACCTTTTCCTGTTAAAGTACCTATTTAAATTTAAAAAAGTAGCACTCATGTTCAGTCGTGTTAACATTTTAATATGGTATGTTGTATATACAATTATTTTAATTGCCATTTCAAGCATTATTTTAAATATAGATTATTCAAGCTTAAGATTAAGATTAACCGAAGTTATACTATCCATACTATATTTATTTACAATGAGTTTTTTAACACAGTTTCTCATTTGTGAAACACTTAAAAAAATAAACTTTAAGACAGCCTATCCAATTTATATAAGCAGTATACTAATGTTGATTTTAGTCATATTCATTACACTGCCTATTTTCGTTAATTAAAATCTAAAACACCCCCTTAGCTCATTTGCTAAAGGGGTGTTTAGTGATCTAGTAGTCTAAAGATTATATTTCTACTTCTATTTTTTTCACATATACTGCATTACCAGTTATCTTAATATCATACTGCTTATCTTGCTTCTCAACGTGAACGATTACTTTGCCATTTTTTTCTATTTCTTGACCTTGTTCTATTACAAGTTCAAATGTTTCTTCTGCCATATTCTTAATATACTGAGCATAATATGCGCCCATCACTCCTGAAGCTGTTCCTGTTACTGCGTCTTCTGTTGTCCCGGAGTATGGTGATGAAAAATGTCTTGCATGCATATCTAAATGTTTATCATACGTTTCAAAACAGAATGGGTGTACAGATGCACGTGGTCTTTCTTTTAATATTTCAGGAAATAACTTATTTTGTGGTTTCATTTTCTTACAAGTTTCTAAATCTTTGACCGGAACTAATAATGTCCATGCTCCTGTACTTCCATAAACAATTGGGTATTTCATTTCTAAATCATGCTCATCAATCCCGATTGACTGCGCTAAGTCTACCTTAGAACCTTCAAATTTTTCGAATTTTGGTATTGCCTGATTCATCGTTATATAAATTTTTTCATCATATGTATTGATACTTACAGGAAGAATACCTGCTTTTGTCTCGATTTTAAAATCTTTTTTATCTTCTAAGTGTCCATTTATTTTCATTGCATACATAGTAGCCATTGTAGCATGTCCACAAAGTTCCACTTCATGACCAGGTGTGAAATATCGAATCTGAAGATCTGCACAATCAGATACTAGAGGAAATGCCGTTTCATTAAATCCAATCTTTTTTGCGATTTCTTGCATTTCATCATCAGTTAAATCTTCACTATTTAATACTACTCCTGCTGGATTTCCTTTATTAGGTTCAACACTAAATGCATCATAATGATATACCGTTATTGATTTCAAGAAGCAACCTCCTAAACTTTCAATAAATTTATTTAATATTTATTTTTAAAAATGAGTTTGCATTGGATTGAAACTCATAGTTCACTTGAACTTCTTCTGTAGTATAACCACGTTCATTTAAGGTATGTATAATTTTATCTAATTCTTCGTAGCGATCACCCTCAATATTAACGAGTGGGAATATGCGAATTTCTTCCTTAGTCACACGCAACATTTCTTCAAGTGTTTGAATATGAAAATTAAAATCAAACGCTTCTGAATATAAAAATAAAAAGTGAGCAGATAATAAAATATCAAATTCATTATCACTAAAAGGCAACTGAGGTAACTCAACGGCATGATACTTTTCTTGATACAGTTTCATATCTTTCACACAAGTATCCAGTGCTTCTATTCTATAATCTTTCAAATCATCAGTATCATTAAAAAATGTCCAATTATAATTTGATTTAGATTTTTCCATTTTATTAATCATGTGTTTAATATCTTCTTTACCCTTATTATATAATTCAACATTATTAAAATAATAAGCAATATCACAGGCTTCAACATCTAAACCATTTTCTCTAGCCGTCGCACTAAACGAACACGCGCCAGCCGGACAGTCTAGAACCTTTTTGTTTTTAAGGTTTGCTATCGCTAAGTCAAACATATTTACGTATTCTTCAAAAGTTCGACCTATAAAGATAATTCGATCAATATCTAATTTTGTATTATTTGCTAAGTTACTCATCGTATCCTCCTATCAAAAACTTTTCCCAATGGTAACATAGTTACAAAAAGAATCATATTATCTTTTTATGATTGAGTTAAAGTACACATACAAGACCAAAACTAAAAGAGCTAAAAATATTCATCGATAATCTTGCTTAAGTCGAAAGTATGTACTATAATATTTACAAATAGCGGTACACATCTGCGGAGTGTACTTGAGGTTAACTGTTGCGACGGTTGCCTCTTTTTTTATGTCGATTTTTCTAGAAATATTCACACTCTGAGAAAAAATCGCGAAATTTTTATAAAAACAATCACAAAAAACCCCTCTAGCCTGATTGCTAGAGGGGTTTATATACATTAAAAATTATTGTTCTTCTTTAACATATGGTAATAAAGCCATGTGACGTGAACGTTTGATAGCTATAGTAAGCATACGTTGGTATTTTGCTGAAGTACC
>CABFOD010001009.1_pt1 | contig 13606 bp, 14 predicted proteins | sample 3521941 | NCBI WGS metagenome assembly CABFOD01 (sample SAMEA5312449, study PRJEB27640) | indoor metagenome | biome: indoor environment; feature: uncontrolled; material: polymer tiles stone | place: Germany | collected 2014-07-07
GTGTTCGTTAATCCTTTTAAAATTGGATAGGTGATACCGTGGTCGCCACCTAAGCCAACTAAAAATTTATTAGATTTCCATAAATCTTCAGCAAATGCTTCAATGTTCTGAACCGTTTGATCAACATCATGCGGTACAGTTGAAACATCACCTACATCGCCGATGGATAAATGCTTATGTACATCTATATGATCTAATTCAGGTAAATATCCGCTATATCTAGCAGAAGATAATCTAATTTGTTTCGGTCCTAATTCACACCCTGTATAATCTCCCCAAGTGCAAGGTCCTTCGAAAGGGACGCCATATACGAGAACGTCTGTGGAATAATCTTTTTCTTTTGTTAAGTTTTTACCACCTAAAAAGCAAGGTGTATTGCCATAAATTCGTTCTGTCATTGTAAAAGTTCTCCTTTCAATTATTTATTCACATTATATAAAAGTAATCATTCGTTTTCAAACTTTTCTGAATATTATTTTTGAAAAAGGGAATATTAATTTTAATATATTAATTAAATTTTACTTAAAATGATTGGAGGGATTTATAATCATGATATATAAATGTGTATGGATGATTACTGCTATATTGCTCTTAACAGGATGTAGTATCACAATAGGAGATCCTCAAAATCACAATCAAAAATCTTCGAAATCCAATAATAAACAACATAAAAATAAAAAAGAAACGCCAAAAATTAATGTTTTATCACAGGATTTTTCTGATCATTATATGAATGAAAACCATGTTACGGGATATAAAGGATTAATGAAGACAATGGACAAGACAGAAATAGAATCTAAATATGGAGATGAAGAAGAAGTACGTAATTTTTTAGGAAGAGAAGGGCATGTTTATGGGAACTTTATGGTTATGTATTATTTGAGTGAAGGTTATCCAGTTAAACAATTCAGTATCGTTCCTAGTAATCACGTTACGTACAAAGACTTTGTAGATTTTCATGGTGAACCAACACAAGATTTAAGAACGATACAAGGACATTCATTTGTTGTTTATAACAAGACGAATCATAACGGCTACCAAGTTGCTGTATATACAAAAGGAAATAATGACGATGATAATATTCAATATATCATGCAATTTCCAGATGACTTTAAGTTTGAAAATTCAAGGGATAATCAACAAACAACCATTACGAGAGATAACGTATTTGATGCAGTAGAAGCGTTTGAAGGTATAGATAAAGATGGAACAGATCATATCATTTGGAAAGAACCTAAGAAGAAAGGTGACGTGTTTGGATTTTCATATTCAAGTAAAGATGGCAAACTACTAGGGTCATACAATGTTAGTGAAGATGGTTATGTTGAATCATTTAATGAAAATGGCAAAAAAATTAGAGCTGGTTATATTAATTTAAATCAGTAAAATTACATTCGTAGCGTTGACAATTTTAATGGAACCGATTACAATCATAACATGTTAATATATTTTTTTGAATCTTTTTGGTACCGGTACCAAAAAGAACGGGATAAATAAGGAGTGAAATGAATGAATTATAAAAAGGAAGCTCAGAATATTACTGAAGCAATAGGTGGGAAAGATAACATTGAAGCTATTGCGCATTGTGCCACACGTTTAAGACTTGTATTAAAAGACGAGTCTCAAGTAAATGAAGACCAATTAAATGATATGGATGTTGTTAAGGGGACTTTCTCAACCGGTGGTCAATACCAAATTATTATAGGTTCTGGAACGGTAAACAAAGTCTTTGCGGAAATGGAATCTTTAACTGGATTAGAGGCATCTACAACATCAGAAGTAAAAGAAAAATCGACTAAGAAATTAAACCCGATTCAGCAATTTGTAAAAATGTTATCAGATATATTTGTTCCGATTATTCCTGCAATTGTAGCAGGTGGTTTATTAATGGGGATTAATAATATTTTGACAGCTAAAGATTTATTTTATGATAAAGCGTCATTTATTGATGTACATAGTCAATTTGCAAGTTTAGCTAATATGATTAATGTTTTCGCTAATGCACCATTCGTATTTCTACCAGTTCTAATAGGTTTTAGTGCAGCGAAGCGGTTTGGAGGAAACGCATTTCTTGGAGCTGCACTTGGTATGATACTTGTGCATCCTAGTTTAATGAATGGTTATGATTATCCTAAAGCTTTAGTAAAAGGCGACGAAATCCCAACGTGGGAAATTTTTGGACTTTCTATCAAAATGGTTGGTTATCAAGGACAAGTGTTACCTATATTAGTCGCATCTTACATACTTGCTAAATTAGAAATTGGATTTAGAAAAGTCATTCCTTCTACTTTAGATAATTTATTAACACCATTACTGTCATTATTCTTTACAGCATTTGTTACATTTTTAGTCGTTGGACCAGTTACACGAACTGCAGGAACTTTCTTATCTGACGGTTTAACTTGGTTATATGAAACAGGTGGTGCAATCGGTGGTTTATTATTTGGATTATTATATGCACCAATTGTTATTACTGGCATGCATCATAGCTTTATCGCTATTGAAACAACATTGATTGCAGACAAAGCAAATACAGGCGGATCATTTATATTCCCAATTGCAGCAATGTCTAACGTTGCACAAGGGGCAGCAACACTTGCAGCATTCTTTATTGTGAAGAATCATAAAATGAAAGGTACTGCTTCAGCAGCAGGTATTTCTGCATTGTTAGGTATTACAGAGCCAGCTATGTTTGGTATAAACTTAAAATTACGTTATCCATTTATCGGTGCGATTATAGGATCAGGTGTTGGTTCTTGTTATGTAGCTGCAACAAAAGTAAAAGCTATTGCACTCGGTACAGCGGGATTACCAGGATTTATTTCTATAGCTCCAGGTAGTTGGTTTAACTATATTATCGGTATGGCGATAGCAATTGTTGTCGCATTCGTTGTTACAATTGTATTATCTAGAAGAAAAGCATATAGAGATGTGCAATCATAATATTTGTTACGACCTCTCATTATTTCGTACAATAGAAGTAGTTATTAAATGGAGGTATTGAACATGAAATTAAATGAAATTGATGAAAACGAATTATATCCTACAGAAAAAGTTGGTCCAAGTGTATTAGGAACAATTATTTATAAAGTAGGCGAACAAAGCCAATTTAAAGGGGCATATATTACAACAAACGAACGTGTCATTATGAGCGTTGATATGAACGGTGAACCTTATAAAAGAGTATTTAGTTATCAAGATATCAAAGCCGTTACAATAGAAGATAAAGGTGTATTATTTATTGAATTCCCTCAAGGAAAAGTTGCAATGATAGATATTGAAGAAGGCGACAAAGAAGCATTCAAAGATTACGTTAACAATCTTGTTCAACAATAAATAACATCGTTAAAAACCTTTCAATGAAGACCATAACAGGTCTAAATTGAAAGGTTTTTTTAAATACAAATGATGAAATTGATTAACTGTTATTCAATCCAATAATATTGACTTCGTTAAAAATTTTATCAAGCTTTTCATAGTCTAAATCATTATTTGTGGACTTTGACCAATGTATAATACCAGCTAAATTAGAAGCGTAAATAAAAGGTAGTAAAGATTGAGGTAAATGCTCTGGTGTTGAAACCATATCGATATTATTTTTAAAATCTTTGCTGAATACCTCAATAAAGTACTTAGCAATTTCATCCATAAATGCAGTATCACTATTATCTTTTTGTTTTTCAAATACGTCACTTAACTCACTGATAAATGCCTTTTCCATCGATTGAAAAGGATGATGTAGACGGTCGTATAAATCTAATTCAAAGAAATCTTTCGTATATTCGCTTAATGCATATTGTAAGAGATCAAACTTATCCATAAAATGCTTGTAAAATGTTGTTCTATGTATAAGAGATGCATGACAAATTTCATTTACAGTAATCTCTGAGAAATTTTTCTCTTTAAGAATCGAGATTAAAGTTTCTGTGAGTGCTTTTTTAGTTTTAATCACACGTAAATCCGTTTGTTTAGTCAAAATTAATTCCACTCCTTTAATATACAGTGTATGCATAAAATTTATGAAATGCAAATAGGGAGGTTGTGAGGTATTGTTGATATGAGTTTTGTAGGCGAGCATGTTGTTATTAGCAGTTTTGGTGAGAAGTGCAAATAACGAGTGTGTTAGTAACACTTCGGCCGAGTTTTGTAATTAAGACTGTCCATAGTAACAAATCTCAGTAGTTTTGTAACTAACAACTCCGTTATGAACAAGTTTGTGCAGAAGTGTTCACAAGACCAACATATATAATAGAAGAGACTAGGTCAGTATGACCTAGTCTCTGCTTTATTATTTAGTTAACATATCTTTGAAGTATTTAGATTGTTTTTCGATTGAAATTGGATCTGAATACATAAATTCATTTCTTGGATAGTAGTACACTTGATCTTCTTTAACTGCTGGTGTGTTTTTCCAAATGCTACCTTTAGTTAATGAAGAACTTGGTGCTTTTCCATTTTCAGTTGGGATTAATAAATAATCACCAGTGTATTTATTAAAGTTTTCGAATGAAGTTGTTAACCAACCTTCTTTAGGAATGTCTTTTTGTGCTGCTTCTGGATGTTTGAATCCAAATCCTTGATAAATGACTTCTGAACCTCTACCAAAGTTCTTACCGATTAATGTAAGTTCTTTAGGTCCAACTTCCATGATAGAAACTGTGCTGTCTTTACCAATTTTGTCTTGAACTTCTTTCCCGTCTTTAGCCATGATATCTTCTAATTCTTTAACTTGTTCTTTAGCTTGATCTTCTTTACCTAATAATTTCCCGATTTCAATGTGTACTTCTTTAAAAGTACGTTTACTGTGGTCGAATGGTACAGTAGGTGCTATTTTTTCATATTTTTTAATTTGTGGATTAGCATTATAAGTAATGATTAAATCTGGTTTAAGTTTTGTAACAGCTTCAACATCTTCAGAACCAACACGTTTCCCGTCTTTATCGTCAACATACTTTGATTTAGGGAAATCAGCATCTGTTCCAACTGGATCAACACCAAGTTTTTGGAAGTTACCTTGGTTAGTTGTTAATACCACAACACGTTTCGGATTGTTAGGAATTTCAACTGTTTTTCCTTCATCTGTTTTATATTTGTGAGTTTTACTTTTAGATGAGTCATCATCTTTGTTGCCACAAGCTGCTAATACAAGTAACAATGTAGCGAGGAATACAAGTAATTTTTTTGTCATTTTTTCTCTCTCCTAATTGATAATTACTTTCAATTATATCATGTTAATTTGTTAAATAGTATCCATTTTTTTATTTTAAATTTGTTTATAAATTGTAAATAATGGATAATAAACTGTAACGATGGAGGTGATGTCTCGTGCATGAAATTAGAATAGAATGTCCCAAAATATTCGACTATGAAAAATGCTTAGATTATTTAAAAAGAGATGAGAATGAAGTGTTATTTGAAGTTGAAGATCATAAAATTTATCGTGCGATAAATTTAGATGGCGAGCGACTGTTGATGTGTATTTATTATCATCGCCATTACTTAATTGTTGAGATTTTAAATGATGTTTCTGTAAATCCTACACTTACTGAAAAAATAATTGCATATATAGAAGAATGGTTCGATTTCTCAGCAGATTTATCATCGTTTTACCAATATGGTAGAAAAAATGAAATATTAAAGCCATTAATCCAGGAATTATATGGTTTAAGATTGATTAGAATTCCTAATTTATTTGAAGCTATTTCCTGGGGCATAATTGGACAGCAAATTAATTTAACATTTGCATACCAACTTAAAAAGAGACTTGTTCAAACTTATGGAGAGAAAATTACGTATAATCATAAAGCTTATTACATCCATCCTACAACTGAAGTGATTGCAAATGTTTCTGTACAAGAGTTGATGGATTTGAAATTTTCAAGAAGAAAAGCAGAATATTTAATAGATATTGCGAAAAGAATGCATTCTCAAATGTTATCTAAAGACATGTTGTTGGATATTGAAGATACAAATGATATTGAGCGTACACTTATTAAAATTAGAGGGATTGGTCCATGGACAGCACATTATGTTATGATGCGTGCGTTAGGTGTTCAGGATGCTTTTCCAATCGGGGATGTTGGGCTACAAAACGCATTGAAAGACATCTTGAATTTAGATAAGAAACCATCTAAAGAACAAATGTTAAGTTTGAATGAAGGTTGGCATGAGTGGAGTTCTTATGCAACGTTTTATATATGGCGAGCACCACATATTCAAAATTAAAGAGTTGGATTGAAATCTCTACGATAAATAGGGTATTTCATCCAACTCTTAATTTCTAGTCTAAAGTTTGTTCTTCACCATTAAAGATAAGTTTTGGTTCAATTGTTGCTTTTAAAGAATGTGCAACCGTACAATATTTTTCAACACTCAGTTTTATGGAACGCTTTAATTTTTTTAAATCCACTTCACCTTCAACATCAAAGATTAATGTGACATGTTTCACTGCACGAGATGTTGTATCTTCTCTTTCATCATCTACAGTAATTTCTAATTTGGTAACTTGTGCTAAACGTTCTTTCATTAAATTAGTAACATCAATTCCAGTACATCCAGCTAAACCGCTTAGCAAAAGTTCAACAGGAGATGGACCGTTGTCATCTCCACCTGATTCTGTTGGTGCATCAGAGATGATGTCATGGCCAAATTTGGATTGTGCTTTAAAAGTTTTCTTACCTTGCCAAGTAGACTTAATCATTAAGCTCTCCTCCTCTTTTTTTTAATTGTATCAACTTCAAATAATATAGACTAGTAAATCGTCTTTCCCATAATCATTCATTAAAATAAAAAAATTTGTTTTATGTCTTTTTGTTCATATTCAGTTCATATTGCCTCGTTATGATATGTATATACATTAAAGAGAGAGGAACGGATAGACATGAAACTAGCACTTAAAGAGCTTACTTATTACAAATTTAAATATCTACTCGTAACATTAATTTTATTCTTATTAGCATTTTTAGTGTTATTTATATCAGCTTTAGCACAAGGGTTAGCTAAAGAGAACGTATCGGGAATTGAACAATGGAATAAAAGTACTTACGTAATTGCCAGTGATGCTGACAATAACTTGAGTCAGTCTAATATTACGACGAAAACTGATGACGCTGTTAATACAATTGCTAAAGGCGACACAATCAAAACAGCAATGCAAAAAATTGATACTAAAAGTGGGAAAACAGATTTAATGTTTACACAAATGACAAATAACATTAAACCGAAACCAACAGAAGGACATTTACCTCAAAATAAAAACGAAGTGTTATTGAATGAAAAATTAAAAGCAGAAGGTTTTAAAGTAGGGGACGAAATTAAATTATCAGAAGGCGATCAATCATATAGAATCTCAGGATTCGCAGATAATATCATGTTCTCACATACATCTATGGCATATGTAAATGAAAATGGCATGGATGCGTTGAAAGGTCATCATATTTCAGTCATTGCATATGACAACTTGAATGATCATCAAAAAAATGAAATCAACGACGTAGACAATGTTAAAGTCATTTCACAAGATGACATGTTAAATGCCATTCCAAGTTATAACGCAGAACAACAACCATTGAACTTGATGATTGTATTCTTATTCGTTATTTCAGCGATTGTTATTACGGCATTCTTCTATGTTATGACAATTCAAAAAACAAGCCAATTTGGTATTTTAAAAGCAATCGGTACAAAAAACATATCACTTATCGCATCATTAATGCTGCAAATTCTGATGATTACATTAGCGGGCGTGGTCTTATCCATTGCCGTTATATTTATCATCAACAGTGTGATGCCAGTTTCAATGCCATTCTATATTGACGTAAACTTAATGATGTTAATGGTAGCCGTATTCATCGTTGTTTCATTAATCGGCGCCGTATTATCACTGATTAAAGTGACAAAAATCGAACCACTTGAAGCTATAGGAGGCGAATAATAATGGGATTAGTTGTTGAACATGTTACAAAATCATTCGGAGAAAATGAAGCAAAAACACAAGTATTAAATGACATTACATTTACAGCAGAAAAAGGACAGCTTGTTATTTTGAATGGCGCTTCTGGTTCAGGGAAATCTACATTACTTTCTATTATTGGTGGATTACTTGGCAAAAGCTCAGGAGAAATAACTTTAGACGATTTAGATTATGTAGACTTATCAGATAAAAAATTAACAGATATGAGATTGAATCAAATAGGATTTATCTTTCAATCATCACACTTAATACCATATTTAAATGTTACAGATCAACTTGTTTATGTTGGTGAAATGGCTGGTATGCGTAAAAAAGATGCTAAAGAAAGAGCAGAAAAATTATTAAAACAAATTGGTTTATCTCATCGACTTAAATCATATCCAAATGAATTGTCAGGCGGGGAGAAACAACGTGTTGCAATTATGAGAGCTTGGATGAATCATCCAAAAATGATTTTGGCAGATGAGCCTACTGCAAGTTTAGATTCAAAACGTGCAATAGAAGTAGCAAAAATGATTAAAAATAGTGTGAAAGAAAATAATTCAATTGGTATTATGATTACACATGATGAAAGAATATTTGAATTTGCAGATAAAGTGATTAAATTAAGTGACGGAAGAATTGAGGAACAAGTATCATAATTAAATTAAGCGGCTGGAGATTGTTAATCATCTCACAGTCGCTTTTTGTATGATTATTTTTTAATAAATCCTTTTAAATTTAATTTTTCTAGAATATCTGGTCTTGTTTTTTTGCTCATCATATTCTTAATTTGTTCTGACCAAGATTCTGAGCGCTTGCCTTGGGTACGTTTTTCATAATATTCTTGTATGTCTTTGTCATATTGTTTAATTTGATTGAGTTGTTGTTCTTTGTCGGCATTATATTGATTTTCATGGAAGACATGTTCAAATGGTAAACGTTGCTTAGGTGAACCTTGATCGTCATCACTTGGTACACCGACAGCCATACCGAATAGTGGGAAGACATGCTCAGGTAAGTTTAATATCTCACTTACTCGACCAACATCGTTACGTAATGATCCTAAATAAACAATGCCTAGCCCCATATCTTCAGCAGTTAAAGCTACATTCTGTGCAGCAAGTGCAACATCTATCGTACCAACTAGCAAGCCTTCAGCTGACTCAAAACTAGGTTGCATATTACCTTGTGTTTCTTGGTTAATTAAACTATGACGGTAATAATCTATCACATACACAAATAAATAACCGTTATCGACAACATGTTGTTGCCCTGATACTTCTTTTAATGCTTGTTTAATTTCTGGGTCTGTAATACCAATAATAGAATAAGCTTGAACGTAACTTGAAGTTGAAGCCATTTGTCCTGCTTTTACTAATTTTTCTACAGTCTCTTTAGAAAGAGGTTCATCTTTAAACTGTCTAACAGATCGGTGCTGTTGAGTTAAGTCAAATACACTTTGATTCATTGTGTTCAGTGCTCCTTTATAATACTTATGATATATAAATGTTATCAAAAATATTAAAAATATTCATATAAGGTGCTTTAAATAAAAAATAAGCATTTAGGATGTTATATGATATCCTAAACGCTTATTAAGTGAAACTTATTTGATTTTATTTAACGCTTGTTCTAAATCCTTAATAATGTCTTCACTAGATTCTGTACCAACTGATAAGCGTACTAAGTCTTTTGTAACACCTGATGCTAGTTGTTCTTCGTATGTTAATTGTTGGTGTGTTGTACTTGCTGGATGTATGATAAGTGATTTAGAGTCACCAACGTTTGCTAATAATGAAAATAAATTCAGTGCTTCAACAAATTCGGGAATAGCTTCTGAATTACCTTTAACACCAAATGTTAAGATAGCACCTTGGCCATTAGGTAAATATTTAGTTGCGAGTTCGTGATATTGATTAGATTTAAGACCAGGATAATTAACCCAGCTTACTTTTTCATGATTTTCTAGAAACTCTGCAACTTTTTGAGCATTTTCAGAATGACGTTCTGTTCTTAAATGTAAAGTTTCAAGTCCGATTAGGAATTGTTGTGCATTAAATGGAGAAAGTGCTGGTCCAATGTCTCGCAATAATTGTACACGTGCTTTCGTAATGTATGCAGCTGCACCAACATCATTGACATAAGATACACCATGATAACTTGGATCAGGTTCAACTAATCCAGGGAATTTGCCATTATCCCAGTTGAATTTACCACTATCTACAATCACACCACCAATTGATGTACCATGACCACCAATAAATTTAGTCGCAGAATGGACAACGATGTCAGCACCAAATTTAATTGGTTGTAGTAGGTGAGGTGTAGCAAATGTATTATCGACGATTAATGGAATACCATTATCGTGTGCAACTTTAGCAACAGCTTCAATATCTAATACATCGATACGTGGGTTACCAATTGTTTCAGCGAAAATAAGTTTCGTATTTTCATTGATTGCTGCTTCAAAATTTGCTGGATCATCTGGGTCTACAAAGTGCACTTTAATGCCGAATTTCTTTAAAGTTACAGCAAATAAATTATATGTACCACCATATAGGTTAGTAGATGCGACTACTTCAGAGCCACTTTCTGCAATATTTAATATACTCAATGTAATGGCTGCTTGACCGCTACCAACACTTAATGCTGCTATTCCGCCTTCTAATAAAGCGATACGTTTCTCGAATACATCATTTGTTGGGTTCATGATTCGAGAATATATGTTACCTTCTTCAGCTAAAGCGAATAAGTTCTTCGCATGTTCAGTAGATTTAAACGTATATGAAGTTGTTTGATGAATAGGTACAGCTGTAGAACCTGTTACAGGATCAGGTACTTGACCACCGTGAATTGCTAATGTCTCTTTATTCCAATTTTCTTGTGTCATTAATAAATACCTCCTTAAGTTATATATGTCATTATAGTCAGACAATTTTAAAAATTCAATTAAATCCGAGTTAAAAGATAAGAAAATTTCATAAAGCCTTTAAAAAAGCATTTTTTTATTTAAAGCCGACTTTACTTATAAGAATAGTTATGATAAATTCAAAATATTATTACGCTCGGGAGTGGATGACTTGCTTAAAGTTGAAGGATTGTATCATAAATTTGGTACACAAGAAATTTTGAAAAATATAAATTTTGAACAAGAAAAAGGAACCGTCACAACAATTATTGGACCAAGTGGATCGGGGAAGACGACGCTACTAAGAAGTTTAAATATGCTTGAAACACCATATAAAGGATTAATCGAACTCGGGAATTGTAAGTTCGATGTAGAAAATTATCAAAAGCAGGATGTTACGCGCTTAAGAAGTCAATCTGCAATGGTCTTTCAACACTATAATTTGTTTAAAAACCGTACAATTTTAGAAAACATTACAGAAGGTTTGATATACGGACAAGGAATGAAGAAGAAAGATGCTAAAGAGAAAGCTATGAAATATCTTAAGAAAGTATCTTTAGATGATAAAGCAGATGTTTATCCTGTTCAATTATCAGGTGGACAACAGCAACGAGTTGGTATCGTGAGAGCACTCAGTATCGAACCTGAAGTATTGTTATTAGATGAACCAACTTCAGCACTTGATCCGGAATCTGTACAAGGTGTGTTAAATATTATTCAAGAAATCGCAAGCGAAGGTAGAACGATGGTTATTGTAACGCATGAAATTCAATTTGCGAAAGAAGTATCTGATCAAGTTGTGTTTATGGATAAAGGTGAAATTATTGAAAGCGGAACACCAGAAGCCGTTATAGATAATCCAGCGTCTGAACGTACGAGAAGATTCTTAAGTCGTTTAACACCAGTCGGATTGTAGGAGGTAAAGAATGAAGTATATTAAATTATTGATTTTGATGATGCTCATCATTTCTTTATCTGGTTGCGGCACAATCACGAAAGAAAATAACGGTAAAAAAGTAGTTAAAGTAGCTTTATCTGCAGAAGTTAATCCGCCTTATTTATATACAGATAGTGATAATAAACCAGTCGGATACGATATGGATTATATGAAAGAACTTGAAAAGAAACTACCACAGTATGATTTCCAATATGAATTTGGAGAAGAAGAATCTAACGTTGTTGGTATTGGTGTTGGTAAATTTGATATGGGTATTAATTGGTTCTTCAAAACGCCTGAAAGAGAGCAGAAATTCTTATATCAAAAAGAACCCTATGTTTATTCTTTAACAACGCTTATTGTACATAACGATACAAATGATATTGAAACTTTAGATGACTTACAACATAAAAGACTGACGCCTATGTCACCAAGTGGCGGATTATATTCAATCTTAACAGGTTACAACAAGACACATAATAATCAAATCGACATTGATGAAATTCATAAAGTTTCAAATGGTGAGAATTTCAAAATGATTGAATCTAAAAGAAGAGATGCCATGTTCTTAAACTTAACAACTTACCAAGCAATTCAAAAAGAACTCAATGCTGATGTAAAAGTTGGTGGCGTTGTTTCAAAAGAATCTGTTCATATTTTATATAACAATAAAAATACGCAATTACAAAAAGATATAGACAAAGCGACTAAAGAGTTAAAAGAAGACGGTACGCTAGAGGAATTATCTAAAAAATGGTTTGGATTTAATATATTTGATGATAAAGAGTCATTAAATGATATTAAAGACCGCTTATAAGGAGGAGACATATGGGAACAACTACTTGGCCAGATTTGTTTGTGCAAATACTGGATAAACTACCAATAACATTGTTAATAACCGTTCTTTCTCTTTTATTTGCGATGATATTGGGGCTAGTATTAGCAGTTATTAGAATCAAAAAAGTACCTGCACTATCCCAAATCGTAAAATTATATGTATCCTTTGTTAGAAGTACGCCACTTATATTACAACTATTTTTAGTATATTTTGCGTTACCGATCATATTGCAGTGGGTGTACATTGATATTAATCATTTTAGTAGACTTTTCTTTGTTATTTTGACATTCACGCTGCATACTGGTTCATATTTATCAGAAGTGATGAGAGCTGGATATAACTCAGTTGATAAAGGACAAATTGAAGCAGGGAAAACAGTCGGTCTTAATGATCGTACAATTTTATTAAGAATTATTATTCCACAAGGTTTTAGAAATAGTTTACCAAACACCGGTAATCAAGTTATAGAACTGATTAAAGACACATCATTAGCGTTTACAATCGGTTTAATCGATATGATGGGACAAGTAAATTTAATTATCGGTAATAACTACGGACTAGGCATGTTTCCAGTATATTTCGCGATTTGTATCATTTACTGGGTTATCTGTATCATAGTCGAATTTATCGTGATGCTTTTAGAAAAGAAATACAATATTCCATATCAAACTGAACAAATGAGGTGAGCAATTTGACGATAGATTTTCCTTTTATGTACGAACATGTTGGAGATATTTTAAAAGGTGTACCAACAACGTTATTAATAGCAGTTGTCAGTATGGTAATTGGTTTAGTGATTGGTACTGCTTTTGCATTAATAAGACAAGCTAAGTATCCAGTTATTAACCAACTTATTGTCATATTTGTTTCGTTCTTCAGATCGACACCACTCATCGTTCAGTTGTTTGCTTTTTATTATGGGACGCCTGTAGTCATAGAGTGGTTAAACAAAATGTGGCATTTGAACAT
>CABFOD010000961.1_pt1 | contig 13538 bp, 15 predicted proteins | sample 3521941 | NCBI WGS metagenome assembly CABFOD01 (sample SAMEA5312449, study PRJEB27640) | indoor metagenome | biome: indoor environment; feature: uncontrolled; material: polymer tiles stone | place: Germany | collected 2014-07-07
TGTATGCTAGATATTCTAATAGATGTTTCTTCTCTTTCCTTTATGTAAACTAGAAAAAAGTCAGAGTGTTTATAGTAAATTTCTAAAGGTGTAGTGTTTGTTATAACATCTTGGATAGTTACGATGTTGATTGTGTTCTTCTGTAAAATAGCGTTTTGAATTTGACTAATGATTTTATAGTCTGATTCTGAATCAATGACTGTAAATTGTTTTAATAAACGTACAAGTTCATTCATATCGTGGTTGTAATTTTCGGTGATTATAATTTTTAGGGTATCGTAAATTCTTTCATGTATAACCGGCGATAGGGAATATAGTTGTGTCAAAATCATCCGTAAAGGATAGCTATCATAGTTTGATTGATGGTTAGAAATATTGTATGCATTTAATGAATGGTTATATACTATTTCTTGTCTATAAAGATTTTCATTTGAATCACTTAAGTATGTTCTGATTTCATCGATATCCCTTTGCACCGTTCTCGGATTTACCCCAAATTCATAGGCTATTTCTTCTTTGTTGATGTATCTATTTTTTATCAATCGACTATATAAAATTAACAGTCTTTGTGCTCGATTCAACGTCTTAATCACCACCCTCCATCCAATGGTTTAATTATAGAAAATGACATAGACATGATACGTCAAACCTTTATAAAAAATATAAATATTTTACAGATGATAATTGCTTGATCTAATGCTATTTCGTATATAACAAAGCAAAAAAATAAAACGGATAGACAATATATGTCTAACCGTCTTAAATATGTCCACTTTCTTTAAGTGAGATAAATTCACTATCGGTGAAAATAATATGATCCAGGACAGTAATACCTAACAAATCACCTGCTTGTGTAAGTTGCCTTGTTATATTTATGTCCTCATAGCTAGGTTCTGTATTACCGGAAGGATGGTTATGTCCAAGTATAATATTTGCCGAATTGCTTAGAATTGCTGTTTTAAATACTTCTCTGGGATGTACAACAGATGCATTTAATGAGCCGATAGATACAGTTTGAATGTGGGTGGGTTCATTTTTAGTATTGAGAGCAATCATTATCATCTGTTCACGATCTGAATCGCCAGCAAACTTCTTTAGAATGTGATAAGCATCTTCTGGTGATTTAATCTTTCTTTCGGAGTACCACATTACCTTTTCTTTTATCATTTGAAGAGACACGATGTTAATTTTCTTTTTTGTCATTATATTTCATTCCTTTATATATTATTTTAGAACCCATTCATGTCTTGCGATGGGGTTAAGTGGGTGAATATCTTCTGAATTAGTAGGGTTGATAAGATGTTTGATTTTCTTTTGATGTGTTTTCAACATCTTCATCACTTCTTCTGCACGAGGGATTACTTTAGGATTCTTACCATAGGAGCCATAAGCGATAATGATTGTATCTGATTCCTTTGCAGCATCCATGATGTGTATGTCTGTATGTTGGTTGAAACCATCTTCTAAGTGTTTCTTGTTATGTGGAGATTTGATATTCGAGTATAGGTTAACCATATGAATCGTCCCGTATCCAAGCTTTGAAAGCTGATTAAGCGTTAGAAATGTAGTGAGATCCAGATAAAGGGTTCCCTCATTTGCAGGGAACTTAGTGACAATAGTGCATGTTTTCTGGTTGGTATCCCAGGACTTTGTGAGTAGATATCTATGATTTCCATCTTCGCTGAACACAGCATTTGTTGTAAGTGTATTTGTTATTTTAGTAAACATAGTTAAGCTCCTTTATGATTAGTATTCATCCGGTAGTAACATTACAAAATATTTAAGGTCTACGGTATCTTCTCGGATAACGTAGACCTTTTGTCTTGTGAAAACTTCATTTGATATGAGTTTATAGGTATTGGAGTAGGGTGGTTGCTCCTGGAGATGTTTGATGCAAATAATATTATCTTTATCGGTTTTTCTGATGTGAAAGATACTTAAGTAATCCGGTGTTTCATTATATTTTTCCGCTTCTTCTTCTCTTTTTAGCACGAGCGACCATATGATATTAATGATATTGCTAGGAATATGATCATCGATTCCACGTGTGATATACGTCTGATACTTATTCATTGCGACCATCTCCAAACTTGCTGATGATTTCATTGATTACAACGATAGTGACTTGTGCAAACTTAACCCACTGTTTCATTTTGAACACTCTCCTTGTTAGTATCGAGAAGATGTAACTCATCGATAAAAATACTTTTACCATCTGTTAGATAGATTAATTTCACTTCTTCTTCTTCGACATAACCCATTGCGATAATCTGATCGTCATCCTGTACGATAAATGGATAAACATGTTCATCATCTAATGTCATAGAAAAATAGGTAAAGGTATCAACTTCCTTATCTGCACTAAGATCTCCAGATAAATCCTTACTATCAAATATTTCACCTAAAGTTGTTTCTACATGTTCGAAATACCAGATATCATTTAGATACTTAAAGCGCCTTTCTACAAACTTACATAGCTGTTCTGATAAACTCATGAATAATTCCTCCCTGTCTATATTCGATGTGTATGGTACATCGGATATATAATATATATTCAAAAGAGAATTAATTACGATTGCTGTATAGTGATATTGGAATGAAGTGGGGGAGTACATAAATAAAAGAGGGTAATTTTGATGAATATAGAGTTGAATTTATCGTCTCAAAAACGATACGGTTTTTTAATAGTTGGACGTTGTGATACGCAAGTGCGTATCATTTTTCCTACTATTTTTTCTACATAATCCAGTTCCCGTTTTCCCGTATTTTTTCGAGTATAAAGTTAAGTATCATTTAAATTTTCATAATGAAATCGGGCTTATTAATAATATATTTAAAAATATTTACGGGATTACGGGAAATACATCATTTAATATTTTAATAAATAATTAATAGAAATTTTACACTATGAGTTAAATTGAAATTGTATAATCGAATTGTATTCATATTACGTTAAGAGGAGAGTGTGGAAATGCAACAAGAATCGTTAATGGAAGAAATCTTCAACTCTAATTTTTTAAGTGAAAAGCAAATTAAGATCAATATGTTTCTGTGTTATAAGGCACTTAAGGAGTCTAAGGATTTCTATGAAGCATTACCAAAGCTTATGGAGTGCAAGGATGCTTTGATGACTGAGTATTACATTACAAAATCATTGAGTAAGTAAACTTTTCCGTGTTCCCGTAGTATTTCAGATATAGAACGAGTTATTAATTAATTGTATTACTGTATTGCTGTAATTAGTAATGTATTTAAAAATATTAACGGGATAACGGGAACAGATCATATCTCTAGATATAGTATGTTATTAGACAAAAATAAAGAGGAAGCGCTGAGTGGCGCTTCCTCTGGTTGTTTATCATTGAATACTTCTTTTAATACTTCTGGTGTGATCTTGAGTGTTATAAAGAATTCATATTTCTTTCCAGGTTCTTTGTGCTTACGGAAGTGAATTTCTTCAATGACTGATAAATATAGAGCTTTAAGTTGATGCTTTTCCAAACGTTCTACGTCTTTGAAAATAGCTTTCAGTGCTGCCTTAACTTCATCAACTGATATAGTGGGGATATGCTCACTTTTAAGCTTTTCAGTGAGTAGTAGTATTTCGTTTTCGATTTTAGTGATGTTATCCTGATATTCATTGATACTGTCTTTAAGTACGGGAGCTAAGTCAGGCGAAGATGCTAAAGCTACAGTTAAGTTATTTAGCTTTGTTTGTAATTCAACCAGTTCAGCTTTTTTGATGTTAATGTTACGATCTATCTGTACGGGTTGTTTCTGAAGTCGTTCATTCGCTTTTTCAACTACTTTATCTAGAATTTTATCATTATTAATTACTTCGATGATTCTATTCATGACGTAAGGTTCTATAAGGTCAGCTCGTACCGAATTTGCTGAACAGACAGACGCACCTTTATTTTTAAATTGACTACATGAGTAATAACGAATTTTTTTCTTCTCACCCTTTACCATGTTGACGCTATTGGCTGCAGCATGTGCATGGCCGCAGGAACTGCAACGGATTAAGCCAGTTAATACATTCGTCCCTTTGCCATGAATTTGAGGATTCTTGCTCATTTCTGCCATACGTCGATGAACCTTATTCCACAGTTTTTTCTCTATAATAGGCTCGTGCTTACCTTCTGCGATAATAGGATTAGGATTATAGCCTTTACGTCTTTTTTCATTCCAACCGATGTACTGTTGGAATTTGATTTGACCAATATAAAATACATTATTCAAGATATACTTCACACCGGCAATATCGAACGGATTACCTTTCTTTGTTCTGAGACCATCTTTGTTCAGACCATTCGCAATTGCACGATACCCTTTACCATTGGCATATTCATTGAATATACGTCTAACAATTTCAGCTTCTGATTCATTAACCGTTAAGTGTTTCTTATCATTAGGTATCTTGTCATAACCCAACAAACTATTCCCATTATAATAACCATTTTTTGCTCTCTTTGTTTGTCCTAAAATTACGTTTTCTACAATTTGATTACGTTCATATTCTGCCATGCTAGCCATGATTTGAAGTAAAAGTTTTCCAGTTGCACTAGTAGTATCCATTTTTTCACTTACACTTTTAAACTCAATATTATACTTTTGATATGCTTCAACCATTTTTAATAAATCGGATGTATTACGTGCTAAACGGTTTGCTTTATAAACCATAATGATATCGAACATTCCGTTTCTTGCATCTTCATTCATTTGTACAAGTGCAGGTCGATTCATGTTCTTACCACTAATACCTCTATCGACATAAACATCATAAACGTCGTAATTATTTTTAGCACATATGTCTTTTAGCAATGCTATTTGTCCATCAATACTAAATCCTTCTTCTGCTTGAGCTACTGTAGAAACCCTTGCGTAAATCGCTGCTTTTTTATTCATGATTATACCTCCATTTTCAATTTTTCATTAATGGTGTCCTGCGTTACTGCTACTAAGTTCACAGGATAATCTTTTATATAAACCGCTTTAAGCTCTCTTTGTTCGCTGATAACGATCTGATCTATATATGGTTTAATTTCTTCGAGTGTTAAACGTTTACTCACTTTATTTAAGATAGGTGTTAACTTGGTGTTATCGATATTAGGAATTGTTTTGATATTTTTTGTTCTTTGATTAACCTGTTGAGCAAAATCATCAACATTGATTTTACCTTCTGCTAACTGCTCAACAAGCTTTGCTCTTAATTTTTCGCTATTTGACTGCATTTTAATTTGGTCTTTACGTATGCGCTCAATTGCCTGCTTAATGGGCTTATAAGTTTTTTCACCCATTAGGAAATTTTGAATGGTTTGAAGTACATTATCCTCGATATTCCTACCGTTAATAGATACGAATGGACAATAATCCATTGAAGTTTTCTTATGATTTCTGCATACGTAGTAGTAATGAGTCTTATCATTTCGTTTAACCTGATGAGTAGTCAATGTACTTCCACAGCATGGACACTTTAAGAACTTCTTTAACTGACTTTTCGTCTGATGCGTTGCTATTCTTTTACGATTTCTTATGCTAGCCGCTTCTTTAAATGTGGTTTGGCTGATAATTGGTCTGTATAGGCCGTTTAATTCAATTCCGTAAGATGTCTTCATCACACCTGTATAGGACGTGTTAAGTAATATATTACGAACTTGATATTCTGGTAATAGGGTACCACTTTGTTGCAGTTCTTTGCTGATTGCTTTGTATCCTTTACCTTGAATGTAACGCTCGTAAATGAACTTAACTGTCTTAGCTTCATCTTCATGGATGATGTATCTTCCATCTTTATAAATATAGCCGAAGGGGGCATTTGTACTTATCATCTGTCCCTCACGAACTTTTTGTAAGTTACCGTTCCTTACAAATGTAGATATGTTGTCTAATTCCATTTCAGCAAGTGCTGAGATAACCTGTAATTTGAATCGATCGAATGCTTTTGACAAATCAAAGATACCATCAGAAACGCTTATGACTTTAATACGCTTGTTTTGACATACATCTAGGAACTCTAGCGTATGTTTTAAGTTTCTTCCGATGCGGTTTAGTCGATAAACCAGTACGGTCGTTACTTCAGAATCATCCTGTAGTTGTCTTAGCATTATTTGATACTGTGTTCGTTTATCATTGCTGCCGGAACCTGTATCCGAGTAGAAATATATATCATCAACAGATATCCCTTCCCGTACTGCCAAATGAATAATAGCATCCTTTTGTGCTTCTAAAGATTGTTGCTTTTTAGTACTGACACGTGTATATGCGAGTACCCTCATTTTAATCACCTCCAAAGTGATAATATAATCTTAAAATGGATTTAGATGATTGAAATATAAAGCCTAACGAATTCTCGTTAGGCTAAAGTATTTAGTCACGTTCCAGTTCTTCGAGAATAAGTGTCGTGAGTAATTCAATCAATTCTTCCATATATATCTTTCTCCTTTACAATCCTTCGAATAAATCGAGAGAACTTTCTCTTGCAAGTCTATCTTTAACAATGTTTCTAGCGTTTTTCTGTATGTTAGTTTCTGTATTCTTTGTAACAGTGTCTATATGTTGTATCTTAGAACCTTCCATAAAAATGGGAGAAACGTTCTGTACTTTGTGGTTTTTTGATAAATCTAGGTTGAGCAACAGTGCATAATCTTTGTCGAGCTTAATACTATAAAAAGGTATGATTTGTTTATTCCCATCACTATCTGTTATTCTTGAACGATTATAGGAACGGTCCTTCTCTGTCTTAATTAAAGATCCGGCCTCTTTCAATGCATTTATAACTACACGACCATCTTGAAAGTTAGATGCTTCAATCATTTTATCGAATGAGTCTTTTAATATATCCACCTTGATAAAATCCTGGGATGCATCATCCGTTGGTGATATTAAATTGACTAATCCATAGTTATCTGAATTACTAACTAATTTGTCGCCTGTAGAAAAATTGTTACGATTTTTAGCGACAAATTGTACTATTGCTTCTAATGCTTTTTCATGCATCGATCGATTAGTTACTGTGTTCCAATGATAATCAACAATTAATTGTCTGATATCATTCGCCTTTAACTTTAAACCTGGAACTTCATCTTCAATTATTAATTCCAGATATTGCACTGACAACATTATTACTGCATACGAATCAACCATTCGAGTTCCTGTGTTGGATGTATCCTTCTTTAGAGCATTGAGGAACCAATTTTTATGTTCGTTAAAATCATTTTCAATATCCTCTATGTCGTTTTTTATTAATGTGTTCGCGATTTCAGGAAGTATGTGACCATAATTCTTTTTTATAGACTTCTTAATTTCGTCTGAATTTTTTGCGCATTTCGTCCAAGGACCATTTAGTTCAATAACTCTAACATTTAATCCGTTATTTTTAGCAGTATGTTGATTATTAAGCAGTGAAAATTCACCTGTAGAAATAATCACAGTGTTCCATCGTCTAACAGGCTTTGCAGTGGCATCTTGATTCAAACGGGTTTTCTCCGAACCTTCAGTAATGGAGTATATAAGTGGTGTCATTTTTGTGATTTCAGACATTGAAAGTTCATCGAATGTGATTGGTAACCCAAAATTGTTGTTAAGGGACTGTACAATTCCGTTTTGCGTTGCTAACCAACTCTTAAGCAAACCACGTTCGTCCTTATCAGGACTTCCAGATGTCGAGAGGGCTAACATAGCGCTTGTTGTTTTTCCTGAACTTGAATCTCCAACGAAGTGAAAAAATAATGAATTAATGTGTGTTATGCCATAGTTATAAAGGTAAGAATTAATAAGACCACTGATACCTATTGCAGTTGCAAGTTCTAAATACGGTGTCCCCCAAACTTCATCTTTAAACATTTGGAGCCAATTTTTAAGTGATCCGAAGGGCTCTATCTTTAATTGGGAAGACGTGGAAAGTTGAACGCCTTTATAATTTTCTGGATAATACGTATCGCTTAGCAAAATATTATTCTCACCTTGATCATTAATGATGCTACCTACAGATGATGTAATATATGTGATAGGAAGCGTATCACGTTTAAGTTGTAATGCATACGAAATATCAGCAGCATTTTTGCTATTAAATGAAATACTTTTACCAATAAGACCTTGAATCTTGTTGGTTTGTAAAATCTCTCCTGGTTCTGTAACTGTCACTTTACCGTTTGTTATTTCTAATGTCTCAAGTCCATCTTTAACATCTTTGTATCGCTTAATTACATCGATGTATTGACATAATCTAACCATTTCTGTTTTACCGTTTTTTTGCACAGTTTTGAACAATCCTTTTTTAGAATCCCAAGTGAATTCATCAATTTGAAAATTTTTAGTCATTTTTTATTTCCTCTTTTCTGATTTATTATTAAAGATTAGGATCAATGACATGATTACTTCGTTGAACCTGTTTTGTTGTAATCATGTCACCATCCTATACATTATTTACTGTAATTACCTATATAAAAGTATATTGTTGATGATTGGCACTATTTGGACCAAGAGGAACAATATGATTAGGATATTTTGAAGCAAAACTTGCAAGCAATATACCTAAACAACGAATTTCACCACGGTTTAATGATGCTACTGAAGGGACTTTCGCTTTAATATGGGTCATCGTAAAAATGTAATAAGGCTGAGATGGGTTAGAAGCCCAGTGTCGATAATCAGACGTTATTTGAGTAACCATATCTTTATAAGCTACCTGTACGTTTGGTGTATTTTGTAGTTTTAATAAATTTCTATTAAAGAATGCCATTGTCTTTGTCCTCCAATTTGGTATAATCATTACTATTTTTTTCAGTTTCAGTTGAATATTGATGATCGAGATTATTTGGTACTAAAAATCGTTCCGCATATTTATAAAGATATGTCGAATCACGATATTCATATAGCTCTAAGTAATCACAAGCTGTTACAACAAACAGGTTGAATGCAATTAACAGCTTCTCGATATCCATATCTTGATTGTGTGTATCTGGAACAAGTTTATTCAAGAAATCAGTCGAATCTAAGTAATCATCGATTCCATTATGAATAGCTGATAATTGAATCATAGCTTGTAAAATACGAGTTTCCATCTTAGTTAAACTGAATGAAGTACTAAGTGTAAACTCGTCTTCATCTTCATGAAATGAATTTTGATAACATAAACCGTCAATCGTAGTATCACCTGTTATGCAAATTTCTGTTTTAAATTCTCTTTCTGTTATTACTTCAGTATGAAAATGTTTCATTGGGGCTCACCATTCCTTTGATTTTTTATTAGTAGTGCAAAACCAACAGTGTTATCTATGTGACGATTGATACAGAGTTAGTTTTGCGAATAAGTACTGCTTTGTCGCATCCTAAAATCTTTGGATGCTATTCATTAATGCATCATATAAAAGTTTTGTGTACCATCACATCCGACAATCATAAGACCGTTCATCATAAAGTCCATGATAAGAATTCGGGTAAGGTGATACCTGTTAGCCGCTAATTCATCCTGGTCTACATTAGGTCGTTTACCTAGTTCGTCAAGAACGTCACTACATGTAAAAATATCACCACTATTAAAGTTACAAATAATTTTGTCAGCCTCATCATATAGTGAAAATAGAGCCGCACTAGGTTGGGGTCTTTTACCCAACTTAAAGTCCGTGACTTTGTGTTCAGGATGCTCAATGCTGCTTCTTCTCAATTTTTTCGTTTTCCCTACAAAGTTACTTTTACCAAATTTGTTGTTATGCAATTTTATCGTCTCCTTATCTGTTTTTGCGATTCAATTAATGAATCTGAGATAACTATAACAAGCAAAAAAACAAATAAAATTACCTGTCCAAAAACAATTTTTTTGGACAGGTAATAAATGTTAAATTATATTATATTTCATTTAATTGCATTCAAGTTTCTATACATTTTATCAGCTATATTCCATGAAGTGATGTTATCGATTCGTTCATTTATCACTTTATCCTCGGCTAGATTATTTTTAAGCTCATAAAAGGATTTTTTAGCATGATTAAATATCGGATGATTGAAATTTATCACTTTATGATCATCTTCAGAAATATACGGATCAATTAGATGAAAAATTTTCCTTAAATCATTGTATAAAATATCTAGCAAATTGGCTTGTACGCCATCTTTAATAAATTGATTTTGAAACTGTGTTATTTGAGATGAAAATAGTAGTAATGAATTATAAAATTCCTCAAAAAATTCTATAAACAAGTCGTTTTGTGATAATTTAGGTATTTCACTATCTTTATATTTTATTTTTGAATCAAAATCCAGTAAATCCATTTGTTTTCTTTTATATTTATCAATTGCTTCATGTATTAAGGTATAATTCCCTGATAATCCATCAAAAATATCGCAATATACATGGTTGACAGTCATTGGGTATTTATTCTTCTCTTGACTTCTAATCTTCTCACGTAACTTTCTTTGTTCTTCGTAATTTGATTTCATAGTAGCTTTACGGTTATCGTTATACAATTCTTTAAACTTAATATCGACTCGCTTTTCTAAAGGAGCTAAATATAATGATTTAAATAAATTACTAATATAAACATCTATTAAATTACTCTTAATATTTTCATTCGATGAATGTCTATATGATTTTATGTGTTTCGAATATTCATCGGGAATTAAGCCATTATAATAGCTTTTATACCATTGTCTTTTTGCATATAATTCTTTGAAATTTATAACATCTTTATTCGACTGATTTTCACTGTCCATATCATTCGACTGATCTTCACTATCTATATCATTCGACTGATCTTCACTATCCATATCATTTGAATGATTTTCACTGTCCATATCATATGAATGATTCTCAATTTCTACGTCATATATTTCAAAAAAAGCTTTATTTAGTGAATACTTGGATTGTTGGATATTAATTTCGTTTTGTTCTACTAAACTTTCAAATAACAGCTCATCAATTGTATAAGATAATTTTCTCAAAAGTTTGGCGCTATCATAATCATTCAGTGAATTCGTATAAGTAAAGAAAGTTTGAAGGGAATCATTTATCTTTTGATGAGCACTTAACCATTCTGCCGTTTCTTCATATTTTTCACTTGCATAAATATGAGCTTTTAAGTATTTCGAATCGATTAAATCAATGTCTTCGGTGATACTTTGGATATAAGACAAAAATAGGTCACTATTATTATTCAATAGTGCTTTTTCGCGATTACTTTCACTATTGAATTTTGCTTCAGTAAGTGCAAAGGGGCTCTTTTCAATATTTTTAAATAAAATTTTTAGTAATTCAAATTCATATTTTGTAAATCTATAAGGTGTTGTAGTATCTTCAGGATTTTCTCCTATTTGGTAATTGGTAAAATCAATGTCGAATATACGTGCTATTAACTTTTGTTTTCTTTGAAAAACTTTATAGTTCTTGATATTCAAGCTATCCATTAAATTTTTTGCTGTATATTTTTGCACTTCTTTTTTCATATCAATATCCATATAAATCCACACCTTTTAATATTTATTTTAATTTGAGTTATAACCGAACTTTCGACTTTGCAAAGCTTCCTTCCAGTATGTTTCCCTTTGAGTTACTACCTTATCATCTACCTTACCGTTATAGTTCTCTAGTATTGTATACTGGAAATTTTCCTTAACGTAGTCAAAGCCCTTTTCTTCAACTAATGCTACCAGTTCTTTATTACCTCCATGACCACTAGCCACATAGTTTGACCATCTTGTTAATAACATCTCATCATCACTTGTTGCTGATCCCACGTATAATTTACCGTTATATTTATCGGTAATTAGATAGACAGCTTTTTGGTTTTTAAGAGCAGCAATCCAATCGCGTTTCCCACGATGAATAATAGTAGCTAGTTGCTGATAAGTCAGTTTCACATTATCATAACCAGGGAAGTCATCTCCGTCGAATATGGTAGGAAGGATTTGTTGCACCACCAATTCTTGATGAATACCACTGTAATGACGTCCTTGAGTCTGGAAAGTTTTACGGAACTTCACAATTATTCGACCATAATATTTCGAGTATTTGGCCAGTTCTTCTCCTTCATAGTTAATCCCATTAAGTACTCCTAATTCTTTGGTTACTCGCTTGATAGTTGTGAGCAGCCAGGTATCATATGATAATTGAACAAGACAGATGGCAATCTGACCGACATTGAAGTAACGCTGAGTCGTTCGCCAAAACAGCCATCGATTATTTATACTTGATGGATTTTCTTTAAAAAGTTCAATAGGATCGATGAAACCATTATCTTTATTAAATTTGACCTTTACATATTTTATTTCTTCTTCTGTAAAACCAAGTAAATCATTTAGTAATATTTGCGTCATAATATCTACCCCCATCATCCAGTATAGTAATATAATCATATCAAACAAATATAACTATGAGATAATGCATTTTGCTATATTCACTATTAAATGAGCAACTTCAATTTAATGATTAAAGATTCAAATATATTTGTAAAATATTAGATTAAAAAAGGAGAAAAAGGATGAATGATTATACAAGAGTAATAAAACTAGATGAAGAAAAAGGAAGAAAAAACTATGAAAACCTTTTGAAGAATAAACTTCTTGATGAAATTTGCAACATATCTAAAAGTATATCATTGAAAGATAGTTTAAAGGAGATATATGTATACACTAACAGTAAAACCTATATTGATAACAAACCAAGCAGAAATCGGTCTGGAAGAGTATGGATTTTAGTATCAGAATTAAAAGAAATAACTAGGGTTCTAACTCTTGGACAAAGTATTGATATTATTGAAGAAATAAAAAAACTAACACGTGCTTGCTATGAAGAGTACTTACATTATAATCAGTACCATGAATTTTATGAACAATATGAAAAGCTTACATTTTACGAAATAAAAATTGATGAGTATTTAAAGATGATGCATAACGTATCTGACATAAAAAACGATATTGTAAAATTGATATATGATTTAGGCAAAGAATATTTCGTTGAAGCAGAAGTAGCTTATACTACTTCTGCAATGTATTGGAACTACTGTAACTCAGGTATGGATAGAAGAATGTATGATTACATCAAAAGTTAATTAATGACGTATAGATAAACACTTAAATGAATTATGCAGCATATTAGAGGAGATTATAATTAAAAGTAAGTTCTCGATATTAGAATAAAACAATAAAGATGATATAATGAGAACAAACGTTCTCATGAGGTGATAAATATAGAATTACAGGATATTTATAATAAAATAACAGAATCTTTCGACGATACAAAATTACAGGGATTTGAATACAGAGATGGACAAATGACAATGATATACGATATTTTAGATGCTTTCGAAAAAAAGCAAAATCTAATTGTCGAAGCATCAGTAGGTATTGGAAAATCACTAGCATATCTTTGTAGTGAACCCAAAAAGTTGAACTTTTTATTAAGCTACTTTCATTAAAGCAAGATTTCTGTATTCTACAGGAGTCTTGCTTTTTAATTTTCTCTTCTTTCTGACTAAATTATAATACTCCATATAGTCAATAATCTCCTCTTCTAGTTCATCATAAGAATCAAATGTTTCTCC
>CABFOD010000252.1_pt1 | contig 13510 bp, 13 predicted proteins | sample 3521941 | NCBI WGS metagenome assembly CABFOD01 (sample SAMEA5312449, study PRJEB27640) | indoor metagenome | biome: indoor environment; feature: uncontrolled; material: polymer tiles stone | place: Germany | collected 2014-07-07
GTTCCTACTTCTTTTTCATCTTTCAGCAATTTAATATTGTCGCCATCTTGAACCAATCTTAATTTAGAAACATAGTTTGCGTCTAAGTCTAAATAATAAAGACGTTCCTTGCCGATTGGCCCATTAGGATTTGTCGCTAAATGCATAAAGCCAGCACGCTCATATAAATTCCACGCACCTTGATTCTCAGCATCGACAACTAGGAAAAGATGATCAAAGTTCGGGAATACAGTCTGCGCAAACTCCGGTATATTCATCATAATTTCAGTACCATAGCCTTGCCCTTGCAACTTATTATTGATTGATAAGCTACGCACGTAAACAGCGTTTACTGGTGTGTCATATCCTTCATGCTGATAATGTTGATGTAGTACAAAGAACCCGACAACCTGCTCATCATGATTAAGCACAACACACGGTCTGCGGTTCGGGTCAAATAAACCTTCATCTAAAACTTCTAAAGGTAATGATGAATATATCTCTTGTCTATCTGTTAATTCAAACGCTTCTAATTGAGGTCTATATTCCTCTTTATATTGAACAATCTTAATTTGAGATCCTATAAATTCCATAATGTTGCCTCCGTCTTGGATTAATATAATTATTTACTCGTTATATACCCTTTTTCCTAAAAAATTATCACAAAATTTAAACATCACTCGGAAACAATACAAACGAAAGGCAATATAGTATAATAACTACATTAAAAAGTTGAATGAGGTATTTATATGAAAATTGGTATAGACGCGGGCGGTACATTAATAAAAATCGCCATTTTAGAAAATGGCAAATTCACATTCAGAAAACAACTGAGCACCGAACTCGAAGAGGTAGCTGAATGGTTAAAGACTTTACCAGACGCACAAGTAGCTTTAACGGGTGGTAAGGCAACTTATCTTCAAAGTTTAATCCCGCAAAATGCATTTCAATCAATTGAGTTCGATGCAACATTCCGTGGCATACAGTCATTTCTTACAGCAATGAATCTTGATATTTCAAAGTTTGTATTTAGTAACGTCGGAACGGGTACTTCGATTCACTTTGTAGATGGTGATACACAAATTCGTGCGGGTGGAACAGGTGCAGGTGGTGGTATGATGATGGGATTATCCTATTTACTTACTGGTATTGACAACTATGAAGAACTTATTTCGCTGGCAAAAGAGGGCGACCGTGACATCATCGACCTTAAAGTAAAACATATCTATAAAGGAGATAAAACACCGATACCAGGTGAATTAACTGCAGCCAATTTCGGTAATGTTCTCCTTAACAAAGATACAGAAAACTTTACCGATGCCGATAAAATTGCTTCTGTATTCGGTGTCGTCGGTGAAACCGTAACAACAGTATCCATTCATGCTGCACGTGAATTCGGTGCCGAATATGTTGTCTATATCGGTTCAAGTTTCTTAAATAATACGTTATTACGCGATATTGTTATGAACTACACAGTATTACGTAACTTTAAACCCTACTTCATCGAAAACGGTGAATATTCAGGTGCGGTTGGTACATTGAGATTAATGGATGAAAATTAAGTCACCTCAACACAAGACAATCGAGAGCATCCACGACAAAACAATTACTTTAACGCGTGATGATTACGGAATGCACTATTCAAACTGTACTATCCTCTTTGATAGTGACTTGCGCGAAATCGATGATATTATTTTTATAAAATGTACATTCACAAGTGACATATACAATATACATCTCACTGATATAACAATAGACAGCTGTATGATGCAGAACATGACATTTGAAGATGTAAGCTTTCGTCGTGTATATATAAAAGATACGCTAATGACCGGATTTACATTAAATAATGTACATCTTAAAGACGTACATTTCTATCAAACAAAGATGAATCTATTTAATATTGCTGATAGCATATTTGATCATGCTCACTTTGACACTATTGATGGTCATGACGGTTATTTGTATCATATCGAAACCAAAAAATGGGCGATTACCCAATCACAACTTAACGGTCTAAGTATTGTTGAGGCATCTCTTAATACAATTGACTTATCAGAAAGTGATATTGACGGTATATCAGTACAAGCCAACGATTTGAAAGGCTGTTCCGTAAACAGCATTCAAAGTACAGCGCTTATTCAACTCTTTGGCATAAAAGTAAAATAGAACGCTGCGTTACTCGTGTGAGTAACGCAGCGTTCTGCTTTGCATACGACCTTATTTCTTCCCGATTAATTTTACTAAACTAAATAAAAACGGAATTAAAGTCGCACTAATAATTGTCGTTGCTACCGCAATGCCTGTTGCATTATTTTTCTTACTCAAATGAATCACTCCTTAAGTCGAGCTTCAAATGCTTTTACGCGTGATTCTACTACATCTTCATCTCCGTGCCAGATACAGATAAATCGTGATGGGAATCCGTCTTTCTCTTTATAATCTCCATTATAATAGGCAAGCGGGAATAAGTATCCTGCTTTCACTTCATTCAATATGACATCAAAGAATTTCGCATTATCTCCAGCACTATAATACGCAAGAAACTTCTTATAGTCTCCAGATAACACGCTATCTAATAATAACAGCGAGCTTGAACCGTTCTGTCTGAAGTTAAGGTCGATTGCGTAAATCGCACCTTCGCTATCCACAAGTAAATCAAAGCCGGCAATTCCAACATATCCTGCTTCTACACCATTTTGCATGATTTCCATTCCGGCATCGATGACATTCTGCGGAATATCATGATTTATAATATTCCCACGATATTTACCATACTTTTCAGTGATCTGCTGACTTGAACCAATAAACTTAATACCAAGTTCTTCGCTATATGCATATTGTACACAATAATTATGCACTGGCTCAATAAACTGTTCGATAATCATCTGCTCTGTACCTTCTGCTTCTCGGACACGTTTAATACTACGTTCAACATCTTCCTGCGTATAGCACAGCATTACGCCATATCCACCGGCAGTCGGATGTTCGTCTCCTGGTTTAATCACGAAAGGCAGTGACCACTTGCGAACAGTATTTTCAAACTCTTCAATCGCTACAACGTCACGTTTCGGTAAGAATTTCCCCTTTGTCCATTTATCCAGTATTGATTTATTGTTAAGCGCTAAAAATTTATCACGCGGTACGACATATTTATCGCCTGGTACTAATTCTTCTTCATGGGCATATTGAAAGAATATCTTTTCTCCATCTGCAACTGCCTCGCGTAACACCTGTTCATATGATTCACGTGTATTATACACTCTGAAACTATTTGGCATATCAAATCCAACTGCATTAAACAACGCTTCAGTTTTATCTGTCACAGTCGCTTCGTGTACAACGACCGGCATCTCGGCGATTAATAGTTCACGTGCGCTCAGTAAATTTGACTGATGTTCTTCCGGCTGCAGCCATGGATTAAAAGTATAGGATGGGCGTGATGAATACATCACTTTCTCCCCATATAAATCTTTCATAACTAATGGTAAGTTGATTGGTTTAGTCCCCATAAATGTTCTCCTTTAATGTTTCATGTAAATGTTTAATGCGTTGTAGTTCTTCAGGTTTCTCGATTAACTCGATAGCCATCGTTGCCATTATTTTAGCGCCTTGTAATAAGGCATGGTCTCCGTGTGCGCTTTTCGCTGCTTCACGAAACTCTACTGTGTGGCCTACGAGCGACGATGACCCCATCTTTATATGCGGGTGAATCGTAGGAATGATATGACTTACATTCCCCGTATCCGTTGAACCGAAACCAAAATCATCATGCAAAATTGGTTCATTATGCATAATAGCATGTTTCTCAAATAAATCATCTAAAAATGTATTTCTGATGAATTCATTGACACCATTTTGAATGTGGTTGAGTTGATATTCTGCACCTGCTGTAATTGACGCACCTTGTGCTACACGATCAACTTTACCGGTTAATACATCTAAATCTTTTCTGCTGATTGCTCGTGTATAAAATCTCGCTTTCGTATAATCCGGAATAATATTTGCTGACTTACCACCATCTAAAATAACACCATGCACTTTATCCGTCTTTTTAATATGTTGACGCAGTTGACCGATACCATTAAAGAAACTGATCATCGCATCAAGCGCGTTAATACCATTATGTGCATTCTCAGAAGCATGCGCAGTCTTGCCAAAAAACTCCACTTCAAATACGTCTACTGCCAGTGTTGGCACGGTTCTAAACGATTCATGACCAGGATGAATCATCAATGCTACATCACTATCATTAAATAACCCAGCTTTAACGTATGATGCTTTCGCACTCCCGTTTACACCACCTTCTTCAGCTGGTGTGCCGAACACTTGAATGACACCGCCTAAATCATCAATCACTTCTTTTAGAGCAATCGCTGATAATACGCTAGATGTGCCGATAATGTTATGACCACATGCATGTCCTAAACCTGGCAATGCATCGTATTCTGCTAAATAAGCGATAGTAGGTCCTGCTTTCTCACTTTCATACGATGCGATAAATCCAGTTTCATGTCCTGCAATATCACGCTCTATACTAAATCCTGCATCTTTTAATGTCTTGCTCAGCAAATTAGACGCAAAGTATTCTTCGTTGCCTAGTTCAGGTCGTGCATGAATTTCATGACTGATGCGTATGAATTTATCTCTATTTTCATCTATATATTGTAATACTTTGTTATTCATATTATTCTCTCCTCCGTACTTATAAAAAAAAGACATTCCCAGATAGGAATGTCTACACGTTCTTATCTGCCAGCTTACGCTGTAGGAATTAGCACCTTACATTAATGCAGGTTGCTGGATGTCATCGGGCCCTTCCCTCAATCCGTCTTGATAAGTTATTGAATTTATAGATAACTATATAGTTATCTATAAATTCTGTCAAATATCAAAATTAGTATGTTGGTAAAGTAATTAAGAATTTCGTGCCAGCAACTGAACTGACAACGTCTATCGTGCCGTCATGCAGTTCCACGATTTCTTTTGCCACAGATAATCCCAAACCACTGCCATTATGGTGTTCATTTGTTCTATTACCACGATAGAACTGTTCAAAGATATGTGTCAGATCTTCCTGTGGTATACCTTGCCCATTATCCGCAATTTCTATAATAGCGTTATTTCCATTCGTATACGTACTGATCCATACTTCAACATTGACATTATGTGTAAAACTATTCGACACAATATTCGTCAGCACGCGATCCATCCTTGACGTATCAATATGAATCGTTGCATCTTCTTTATGTATGTAGTTTAAACCTTTATTGCCATATTGAGAGACAAATGCATCGATATATGTTCGCAAACATGTTTCTTCTGTATGGAATTGAATCCCATCACTTTTCAGTTGATAGACCATATTTAAATCTTTAAGCAGCTGATCAATATATAATGCTTTATCTTCAATAATGCCGATAAACTTCTTCTGTTCGTCCGGTTCAAGCGGCATACCACTGTTAAGTATTTTGGCATATCCATAGATTGAGCTAAGCGGTGTTTTTAAATCATGTGTAATACCCCGTACCCATTTTTCCCGCTGAATATTCATATTACTTTGGTAATTTTTATCATCTGCAAGCTTTCCTGTAAGTTTCGCTATCGCACCATCAATCGGACTATACATACGATATTTACGACGTAACCGACCATTTTTATAGATTCTTTCATCATTAAGCACTGAATAGTCACCTTTTGCAAGTCGCTCTACCCATGTTGAAAAGTGTTTTAACGGTTGCGCTAGTCGATTACCTAAAAAGATTGAGAACAGTAATATAGCAGCCAATACAACGATATTTATCCATGCATACCAAATTAAAAAATTTTTTATGTCATTCATAAAATCTTTATCATACATATAGCTGTCCTCTGCAAAGATTGCTTTCGTATCAGCCGGATGTTGATTTTTCTGAACCACATAGTAATTTTTATTATCTTTAAAATATGAAACAAAGAAATATTTCTGGTAATTGTCATTATTCTTATGCTTAAATAGCGTACTATTCACGACATCTTCATCAAACTGTCCAGAAATTTTAGTTAAGCCTTTTTTATCTGCAACGAATAACGCAAGATCGTGTTGCTCTAAATAACGCTGTGCTTCTTTCGAATCAGTTTCAAACTTACGTCTCGCTTCATTTAATACTTTATTCTCCAAATAGATAACCTGCTGTCCTTTAGGCAGCTCCCATGTCATAAATGCTTCAGCACGATATGTATTTAACGGCTGTAATTTGAAATCTTTATCAGACGAATAGATGACCTTACCACCCTTGTCTCTTACTACAAGTATGCCGTTGTGCTGTTTAATATAATTAACCATCTCTTTAACCGGTTTAACTTTGTCCCCGTCAAACTTAATATATTCACTAATAGCATATGAATCCACACTTTGCATATCTTCCTCAAAGAAACTTTGTTCACTGGTAACCAGAAAATAGAGAAAGAAGGCACAAATAATTAAGGTCACTGAAAAATAAAAGATAAGAAAATAACGGATAAAGCGAATCATAAATTTTTTGCTGATGCTCATTTATCCTCACCTGATTTTAAAATGTAGCCGATACCACGTGATGTTAGTAATAATTTCGGTTTACTTGGTTCCACTTCGAGCTTTTCTCTTAACTTTCGGATATGAACCATCACTGTATTATCATCTACAAACTGATTTTCCCACACCGCTTCATAAATCTGCTCTTTCGTACATATCTCATCCTGATGTTCATATAGGTATTGCATCAATAAATATTGTTTTCCTGAAAGCAGATATTTCTTATCTCTTACAGTTAATTCTGCATTTCGTTCGTCAAATGAATATAACGCCTTTTCTTTTTTACCGGACTTCATATAACGCTCGACATTGACCTTTACTCTCACCGCAAGTTCCATCGGATTAAATGGCTTTGTAATATAATCATCTGCGCCATTTTGAAAGCCTTTAATCTTATCTCTATCCTGTGTATTGGCCGAAACATAAAGAATCGGCGCATCGGTCATTTCACGTATTTCATTGCCAAGATCATAACCTGACCCATCCCCAAGATTTATGTCCAATAGATAAGTATCATAATGTGTACTAATCATCAACTTCGCCTGTGCAAATGTAGAAGCAATATCAACTTTTCCGAATCCTTCACGCACAAGAATAAACTTTATAAGTTCGGCAATCTCAAGTTCATCTTCTACAATTAATATTGACGGCATATTTTTATCTCCTTTAAAAAATGCATTTATTTAGTAATAATAACAAAATTTCCACTATTTTTGTATTATTCTTTTAATGATGAAAAAAAACGAGATAGAAGTAATCTTCAATCTCGTTCTTATATTATTGAAACATCTTCATGTGATGTTCTATCACTATACCAGTCAAGAGCTTTTACTGTCATTACGGTAACAAAGATAAGTTTAGACTGTTCATATGCGTGAACTTCAAATGGATACATTTTAGCAAGTTCTATTTTCACACTATTATATCGTTCCATCTCACTCGGATAATACTTTAAATAGCTGGTAAACGCCGTCATTTCTAAAATCTTTTCATGACCAGATGGAAATATATAGAGCTGATGTGTTCTATCACCTGAAACGCGATTCACATATTGTAAGCTATCTTTAAATGCCGGTGTGATTCTTTCATAACCTAAATTGATTAAAGCCAGATGCTGCGTTTCAAAGAGCTGCAAACTTTTAGTGACGATCATCATATCAATAATTGGTTTAGCCGACATACCAGGAACTGCTGTTGAACCGATATGTAATATATTGTCGGCGTGCTCTTTAATACTATTTTTTAATTTTCTGCTTTCATCTAAAAACAAATGCTGCCAAATACTATCATATGGTAAAACAACAATCTTCTTCATATGCCACCAACTTTCAAATTTTGTAATAGTACTATTATATCTTGTTGTGACAAAATTCACAAACTATTTCGTTGTTTTCTAATTCGTACCATGTTATTATTAATCCCGAGTTAACCGATAAGATTACTTAAAGTATAGGAGCGGAAATAATCATGAGCTTACCTTTTATGGATATATTTAAAAACTGGGCATCAGAATACGATAACTTCGTGACGGGTCAGGACCCTGAATATAAAGATGTTTTTGTAAACTATGACTTTATGATTGCACAAGCAGTAAAACATGCACAAGGCGATGTTGTAGAATTTGGACCAGGTACTGGTAACTTAACTAATTACCTTTTACAGCAAGGTTTAAACGTCCGTGCGATTGAACCAAGCGAAGAAATGGCAGCAATCGGAGAAAAGAAGACAGGGATTACGTTTGAACGTGGTGACTTCTTAAATTTCAAACAGCAACCAGCTGATACATTTATCTCTTCATTTGCTTTCCACCACTTAACAGATACAGAAAAAGATATCGCAGTCGGTAAATATGCAGCATTACTTAATGATGGTGGCCGCGTCATCATTTTAGATACAATCTTCAATTCTGAAGAAGAGAAACAATCGATGATAGCGCACTATACGTCTCTTGGTTTCAATAATTTAGTAGATGATTTAAACCGTGAATATTATCCATTAAAAGAAACGATGGAAGTTATCGCCAGCCGCAATGGCTTCGACTATCACGATACACAGCTTAATCGCTTTGCACACCTTCAGATTTTAGAAAAAAAGACAATTAAAAAACCATTTGATTTAATCGGCCACACACCTATAGTAGAAATTACAGCATTTCCGTTAAATGAGGGAAATCGTATTTTCGCAAAACTAGAGAATCATAATTTAGGTGGTTCAGTAAAAGATCGCCTTGGACTAAATATTATTACCAAAGCTTTAGAACGCGGTGATATTAAAACCGGTCAAGTCGTTGAAGCAACTGCAGGGAACACGGGTATCGGGTTGGCACTTATATGCCTGAAGTATGATTTAAAATTACGTGTATACGTTCCTGAGAAGTTCAGCGTTGAAAAACAAAGCATTATGCGTGCTTTAGGCGCAGAAATTATCAATACACCAACGGATAAAGGGATGCTATTCGCACGCGAGGAAGCATTAAAATATGCACAGGAAACGGGTGCATTCTTCACCAATCAATTCGAATCACCTGATAATCCTTCTAGTTATGAAGGACTTGCGAATGAAATTATCGCTGATGTTGGACGCGTTGATATGATCGTAGCCGGCGCTGGTTCAGGTGGTACGTTTACAGGGCTAGCACACTACTTTAAAGATGCACATAAAGTCATCGTTGAGCCACAAGGTTCAATATTAAATGGTGGTGAATCAGGCAGTCACAGGACTGAAGGTATCGGTGTTGAAAAATGGCCAGGTTTCTTACCAAAAGATTTAATCGATGCAGTTGAAACGATTTCTGATATTGATGCTTTTACAAAAGTGTCAGAACTTGCTAAGCTTGAAGGGTTAATGCAAGGTAGTTCATCTGGTGCTGCATTACAAGCGGCGCTAAATCAGCAACAACACTTTACGCATCAAAATATCGTAGTCATCTTCCCGGATGCTAGCGACAGATATTTATCACAAGCAATATTTAATATTAAAGGAGAATAACAATGAAGAAAAAAACAATGATGATTCATGGTGGACAAACGACTGATACCTATACTGGATCAGTCAATGCACCAATTTATCAGACAAGCACATATAAACAAGATGGTATTGGTAACTTACGTCAAGGTTACGAATATTCTCGTACGAAGAACCCAACACGTACTGCTTTAGAAACGTTAATCGCAGACCTTGAACATGGACATGAAGGTTTCGCATTCGGTTCAGGTATGGCAGCAGTATCAACAGTAGTAATGCTGTTAAATGCTGGTGACCATATCGTAGTTGGTAGTGACGTCTACGGCGGAACATACCGCGTATTTACTAAAGTATTTGACCGTATCGGCATTAAATCAACGTTTGTAGATACAACAGATGTTGAAGCGGTTAAAGCGGCAATTACACCTGAAACTAAGATGTTATATATCGAAACACCGACAAATCCATTACTAAATGTTACTGACATTCGTGCAATGGTTGAAATTGCACAAGCAAACGACTTAATCTCAGTAGTAGATAATACATTTATGACACCATATTTCCAGAATCCAATCGATCTAGGTGTTGATATTGTATTACATTCAGCGACAAAATATATCGGTGGTCATAGTGATGTTGTAGCAGGTTTGCTTGTTTCACGTACACCAGAATTATCAGAACAAATTCACTTTATTCAGAACTCTGCTGGTGGTATACTCGGACCACAAGATAGTTTCTTACTTGTACGTGGTATTAAAACACTTGCATTACGTATGGAACAAACCGAAAAAACAACGAAGAAAATTATCGAATTCCTACAATCACAAGATAAAGTAACAAACATCTTCCACCCATCATTATTAGATGCAGAACGTAAAGCAATTCATGAATCACAAGCAACAGGTTTCGGCGGAATGATTTCATTTGATGTCGGTTCTAAAGAAAATGCTGAATTACTTGTAAAATCTTTAAAATACTTTACATTAGCTGAATCATTAGGTGCAGTTGAAAGTTTAATCTCTGTACCAAGTCAAATGACACATGCATCTATTCCACGTGAACGCCGTTTAGAATTAGGAATCACTGATGGATTAGTACGTATTTCAGTGGGTATTGAAGATAGTGAAGATTTATTAGAAGACTTAAAAGAAGGATTTGCATTACTTAAATAATCAGGAGGCACATCATGACACAAAAAATGAACGTTGAAAGCTTTAACTTAGACCATACAATCGTAGACGCACCATTCGTACGTTTAGCAGGTATTAAAGAAGGTATCAATGGCGATGTAATTAACAAATACGATATCCGTTTCAAACAACCAAACAAAGAACATATGGAAATGCCTGGACTACACTCATTAGAACATTTAATGGCTGAGAACATCCGTAACCATACAGATAAAGTTGTAGATTTATCACCAATGGGATGTCAGACAGGATTCTACCTATCACTAATTAATCATGATGACTATGAAGACGTGTTAGTTATACTGGAAAAAACATTAAATGACGTCCTTACTGCTACAGAAGTACCAGCATGTAACGAAGTACAATGCGGATGGGCTGCAAGCCATTCATTAGAAGGCGCGCAAGCTATCGCTAAAGAAATGTTAAGCAAAAAAGACGGCTGGAGAAATATTTATCAAGAAGGTAAAGCACCAGCAGAATAATTTAAAATCCACCTCGGCTGAGGTGGATTTTTTTCTAACTCAAGATCAACAAATTATCCATTAAAATCTAATTAAATTAGCAGCTGCATAAACGTCATCATATTCGTTCAATACTTTTAACTGTTCATCAACAATATCTAGATGATATGGACCAGTCATCTCACCAATTTCATACATCTTCGCGCTGTCAATGTCATCATGCTTCTTAAAATTAAACGTTACGCTGTAATCTGACTTTTCACCAGTACCATATACAAGTTCACCTAACACTTTAGCCGTACCATTACCTTCAAAGTAAGGTTTCAACTCTAATGGCAATGTAAATCTGAAACGATAATGCGGTGTATTATGCATAAGATAATTATAAAGCACGCGATCAATTCTATAATCTAAGCGGAAAGTAACACCATTATCGTTTGGCGTTACCACTAAATTCTTCAGCATAAAGTGTGGCATATGAAACTCTTTCCCTACAGCTTCAGGTGGTGTCGGTTCCGGCTTTACAAGTTCAACATTGACGCTTTTTTTCTTCTCATCATTATGTTTCAAATTTTGTACCTCATCGTTTTGTTTTTGATTTTTCGTTAAGAAATAATATAGTGCTCCACTCGCTGCAACAAATACAATTGCACCGACTGCACCAGTCGTCTTTTTACAGTTACATTTCATAGTGACGTCCCCTTTATCTACGTTATTTTATTTCACTATACCCCATTCGTGTTTATCTTAAGCGAAACTATTAAAAATCTATAAAAAACTATAAAAATAATAAAAAAAATGTTAATGTAGTGTTTGTACTTTAAGAAATGAGGTTTTACTTATGCTTTTCTCACGAACACCGGTAAATAAACTTTTACCGTTCATATATACAACACTTTTTGTTATTTTTATATTACTTATATTTGAGCAGATGCTACACATGGTTATTGTTTTGTTATTTCCGGACATTTATAGTGTCCTCCCCTTCACTTTAGACATTTTCTTTACAGAAAATATGAGTGAGCTAACAAATATTCCTTCATGGACCATTATTCTGTTTGTCATTTTTATTCTTATTGCAATAACATTCTGGATAGTAGAATTACTCGTAAAATATAACGAGCGACAGGAAGAACTATACATCGGTGATATTACAGATCATCATCTTTACTTAGCCATATTCACACGTCCAAATGTTAATATAACAGACCTACCAATCTATACCGGAGACTTTATGCGTGATAATAAAGGGACTTCAAGTACTTCAGAAACAACTAGTACACCAGGTGAGCTCTATAAATTCATGCATGCAGCGCTATTTAGTAAACCACTTGATGAAGTCTTCTACATTCAGCATATTAAAGTTCAGAAAGAAACATGGCGAGGACTTAAATTTACAGGTGAAGCGATAACGAATAAACGTAATCTTCTCGTACGTAAACAGAAGAAATTCTTCCTTTCCCGTTCAGTTAATGATTTCGACAAAATGAAAACATTCATTAAAAGTATTGCTGAAAACTAGTATTTACAGATAATTTACTTTAAATTCACTCCATCTCAATATTAAAAGGGTAAGATGTCTATCATGGAGATGATAGACATGTTTACAGAAAAAGAACGATTAAACTTAATTATGTCGTATGGTTTAGAAGAATCCATCGATCTTTATAATAAATATTATGATGAAATCCATTCTATAGATCTTAAAAAATTTAAATCAACCATGAGCATCCAGTATGATTTACCACAAAAGCTTGCTGATGCCATATACTTTATAGAATATCATTATAAAAATCGGGGTCCCCACTTTGAAGAGATCATGGACTTTTTTAATACTTTACGCGCGATTGAACGACAAGTGATATAAAAATGGCTCACTACAATAAGTAGCGAGCCAAATTTATTTGTTTCTATTTCAATTTATTCAAATAACTCTCTCCGAATTCAGGTAATTTCACTTCAAAGTTATCAGCGATCGTAGCACCAATTGAAGCAAATGAGTCGTGTCCTGAAAGTTCACCATTACCGATTGATTTTGAATACATCAATAAAGGTACGTATTCTCTCGTATGGTCTGTTCCAGGCATTGTTGGATCATTACCATGATCTGCAGTAATAATTAATAGATCATCTTCACGGAGTTCATCTAATAGTTCACCTAAACGCTCATCAAATGCTTTAATCGCATTCATATAACCTTCTTTATCACGACGATGACCATATAACGCATCAAAGTCTACTAAGTTTAAAAAGCTTAAACCTTTGAAATCACGTTTTACAACTTCTAATAATTTATCCATACCATCCATATTATCTTTTGTTCGGATGGATTTCGTTACACCTTCACCATCATAGATGTCATT
>CABFOD010001575.1_pt1 | contig 13473 bp, 9 predicted proteins | sample 3521941 | NCBI WGS metagenome assembly CABFOD01 (sample SAMEA5312449, study PRJEB27640) | indoor metagenome | biome: indoor environment; feature: uncontrolled; material: polymer tiles stone | place: Germany | collected 2014-07-07
TCAGCTAAAGTTGTACATTCTCTATTAACTCTTGCATCATTTGTGAAATGATTCCATACAAACATTGTGACTTTTTTCATTTTCCAACCTCATTCTATATGATTTATAGTATACCTACTTGGAACAATAGTATATATAACCATGCTACACTCATTAAACCAATCATTGCCAATAAGCCAGTTGGCCTTTTCTCTTTATGAATAATTGAATCATCCACTACTTTTTCACGTTGTTGTTGAATTTTAATTCGTTTATAATCTAATTGTTCGTTTTTAGATTTCTTTTTGACTTTCTGAATTAATTGAACATATCTTTCAATAATTTCATTCACTTCACCGTAAGCAACCATTTCCCCATAATGTATCCAAATCGCTTTTTTACACATTTTTTTAATTTGACCAGCAGAATGAGATACAAAAAATATCGTTTTGCCTTGTTCTTGCAGTTCATGCATTTTATCGATACATTTGTTTGAAAAAGTTTCGTCTCCTACTGATAAAGCTTCATCTACTATTAAGATATCTGGATCTGTATGAATTGCTATAGCAAACCCTAATCTAGATTTCATACCACTAGAATAAGATTTTAAAGGTTGATATATAAATTCATCTAACTCACTAAATTGCACGATATCATTAAATTTTTCATTGATTTCTTTTTGGGGCATACCGTGCATTAGACATTTATAATGAATGTTTTCCTCACCTGTAAAATCAGGGTTCAATCCAGCGCCGATAGCAATTAAAGATGGTTTTCCGTTAGTATATACATTACCAGATGAAGGCTCAATCACTCCACCTAAAATATTAGACAGCGTCGACTTTCCAGAACCATTTAATCCAATAATACCTACTGAAGTACCTTCTTCTACTTCAAACGTTATATCGTGTAAAGCATAATAAGGTTTTGATTTATAACTTAAGCCAAAAGTAAATAACGATAACAATTTATCTTTTTTATTTACATTCAAGTCATAAACTTTCGAGACATTTTCACATTTAATTTTGTATGTTTTTGTCATCTTCATCACCTTTTCTTAAAAACGTAATTAGCTTTTCAATATTATCTTCCCAAATTAAATGTTCATCTCTATATTTCTTTGCATTATTTTCTTTATTCAATAAAGATTGTTTATCATTTTTTAAAGTCTCTATCTCATTAACAATTGTTGTAATTGAAGCTTGTTTTCGAGCAAACCCTAAATCGTATTTTTGAATAATAGCTTCAGTAGGACCGCTTATATTGGATATTGGCGGTGTTCCTACACCTATAGAATCTATAATTTTACCAGGCATCACATTCATAAAAACATCTGAAGATTCCAATATTGAAAGTGATACGTGGTGTTTAGCTATTTCAGTTAAACAGTCTATACGATCCATTGGCTTTCTTATTTGAATATATGCACAATCTTTTACAGCTTGTCTAAATTTAGCAGCTTGTACGCCATATACGATTGCTGTTACATATATTTGTTTGTCATTCAAAGCTTTACATATGGATATTAATTTATCGACATCTTGTGCATATCCTATATTTCCTGTATATATTACGCTAAAATCTTCACATTTTTCTTCAACAACCAATTCACTTTTTGAAATCCCATTAGGCAAGTAAAAAATGGGCGTTTTATTCTCTAATCTATTTTGAATATGTGCTCTAAATGCTTCGTTGTTTATGACAATTTTATCGGCAGAATTATACATTTTCTTTTCTAAATATTTTAAAAGTGGCATAAATAAACTAATGTTAATATGTTTCAATCCATTTACACTGTCTGGCCATAAATCTCTAATTTCCAACACGTATGTCGGGCGCTTTGCTTGTTTGAAAAAAAGTGTTGCCCAAGCAAGAAATATATTTGGACTTGAAACATATACAATATCATAATCTTCCTTATGCATTTTAAGAAACACTTTTAATCTTATATATTGTTCCATATAGTAAACTAATCTCATTACAAAATTACTATTTTGTTTATTTCCATGCATTTTCATGCGTATAATTTTACTTTTTTCTAACTCATTTAAAGAATGATCAGTAAAATATGTATCATCATCAAATAAGTTTTGGTTCGGGTATGTTGGTTCAGTTGTTAACATTGTCGGATCTGAGCCTTTCAGTTTAAAAGCTTTAAACATCATTTTCATTCTGTTTGCTGCAGATCCGAGTTCTGGATAAAAGTTTTGTGAAATCATTAATAATTTCTTAGTCATATTATGAACACCCTATAAGTAGTCTAGTAATTTCCTTTTGAATCTTGAATGAATCAATGAACCAATTAACAATAATATAATTGTAATTAACCAAAAGTATAAATGATCATGCCATTGTCCATATATTGATACATTTCCATGAACAAATGCTGTTCTATATACACCTACTAAATAAGCAAATGGATTTAAGCTCGCTAATTTTTGCAAAATACCATGCGCCTCTTCCATGGCCCAAAAAATAGGTGTCATAAAGAATAACATTCTTATAACATTTTGAAGTAAATTTTTAGTATCTCTAATGACAATTATTAAAGTACTCATTATGAGTGATATACCAAAAATAATCGCATAAGATGCAATTAAAAAGTAAATGAACCAGAAATAGTGCCACCATGGTACATAACCATTAACAAGTGAAATGACAAATAGTATTGATGAAGTAATCATCAGATTAATCATATTGTTCGTTAATGCTATCGAGATAAATATTGAGGATGGAAACCTCATCTTCGATAAAAGCCCCACATTACCTTGTATGGCAGCTGCACCAGTATTAATTCCTTGTGAAATAAATAACCAAGGGAAGAGACCTGATATTAAATGTACTAAAAATGGTACACCCACTACTTGTGCACTAGCATCTCCTCTTAAACCTAAACCAAACACAAGATAATAAACAGTCACTTGTAAAATCGGTTGTAATATATTCCAAAACACGCCAAGATAATGATTGGCGTATTGACTTTTCATATTATAAATTGCAAGTTTGAAAATTTTAGGTAAATTATTAAATTGTTCTTTAAAGATTTCAGTAACTATCTTCATATTATAACGACCTACTTGATTTTGATTTTTTATTTTTCTATAATTTCAAATTCTGAAGCATTGATCCACGATGACTTTTCAAAATTTTTACTTGCATATACTGAAATTATTTTTGTCTCTTGAGGACTGAACGTTAAATCATATCCATTTAAGCTTAAATCTACTAAATCGATCGTATCATTTTCTACATCAAAGTAGATTATGCCTCTACCATTTGTATTGTTATAAAAAGTTTTAATTTCAATTTTTCGAATGTTATTTGATTTATTTGTTAATACTAGCTGTTTTTTATCAACTTTACTAAATTCATTTGAAAGTGCTCTGAACCTAGTTTCATTTAATTTAATATATTGATAAAAATCCTTACTTTCTATTACAATATTTTCTAAGTTACTTATCCGCTCATCTAATTGTTCTTTTAAATGAATCACTTTATCTTCTAAAGTGTCACTATTGTTTACTTGAAAATAATTTAAGATTGGCCAATTGTTTTGAACAATTAATTTATGTAGCTGTTGATCTTGTTTATCTGAGTCATTTATATTAAGTAACTCAAACAGAATATGCCTTGTGTTTATTAAACTAAATACATCTAAATAACCGTCACTTTCTTGAATGATGCCACTGTGCCATCCATTCATTCTTGATTCGTAATATAAAATTTCAAATGGATGATAACCAGATTGTATTGTTTTATTCAAATCGTTTCTAACGATGAAGTCCGACAAATATTTCGTCACCAGCTCATCATCAATCGGAAAATCTTTTGCCCATTTTTTTATAGCACTCTTATAAGGGAAAAAAGAATCTCGATTTTGAATGTTTTTTGGAATAATACCTTTAGCCAATTCAAAAATTGTCGATTTTAAATGTATGACATTTTTAAAGTCATTATTTTCACTATAGTAATTAATAAGTTTTATACTGTGGCTCGTTTCATATAAATCATAATCTTCATTTAACTTAGGTTTTATCGGTAAGTTGTCCATATTAAATAATGTATGCTTTAAATTTAAATTAGATGCAAGTTTTTGTGCTATTAATTCATCTATACGATATATTTGAGCTACTGCATTATTTTCTAATTCTTCTATATTTTTCGTATAAGTGAAAAAATTGACCCTATCCGTATGATCTTTAATATAAGACAATGATACTTTTGAGTCATGACCAGCAGTGACAGAGCACAATACCTTCTTATCTAGTCCAAATAAATATTTAACCGATTCTTTTATCTCATTGTCTATTAAACTGTATACATCTTCAGCAGATTTTTCTTCATAAGATTTAATCGGATAAATTCTTTTAATTTTTTGCTGCGTCATGTTCAACCTTGTATTTGCATTAAATTTATAAATGTTTTTGTATTTACTATAGTCTAAAAAGCCATTTGATTTATAAGCAATTTGTTCACAATCAATGTTATAAAGCTGTTCAATCAATTGTTTTAATAGCTCCGAATGACTAGCATATACAGGCAAGTCAGCGTGATAATACAGTGATAAAAATGATGTTGCATCATTATAAAAGTATAATTGTTCATTGCATTCTAAAAACAATGCATATCTACCATTATAAAAACTCATCTCTTCTAGAAATTCATATGAATCTATTTCGTGTGATAATAATTGAGAGAATATTTCATCATAATTCAATTCACTATTTTTAGTGTGAACTAAATGACCAAACATCACAACTTTTGCTCCACTCATCGAATCTTGGTAATCATCTAAGTCATCAGAAAAATATACTTTATAATCATGGAATTCTACATTTTTTTGATAGTATTCATGGTTAACCGAGAATTGATTGGGATACACCATATATGCTTTATGAAACTTTGTTAGTACATGATTCATCATATTCCCCCCTTATTTTCATACACGAATCGTTTACTGAACTTCTTTTTTCAGATTTTCAATATATTGAATTAAATCGTGATCATCTGGACGTTTATATTGATCATATAAACTATAAATTTCTAAAAATCTTTCAACCGCTTCTTTTCTTTCATCAGCCTTAACTTTCTCAAGTCTTGGTAAATACCAACCTTTCACATAGAAGTTAAATCTATGTTCTAAATATGAATTAAGCAGTCCATGTTTTTCATAAAATGGAATTCTTTCAATTTCTAATGCATAATACTTATCAAATAATTTTTTAGAAATTGAATTCGTTACAGAACCTGACACTGCTGCATAATACATGTGAATGACATCCGTAACTGCTTTTACTTTTTTAGAATTAATCATCAATTCTTGGAAGAATAGCGTATCCTGACCTGCTGCACCTTCAATCATTTGTATTTCATTATCTTTAATAATATTCGATTTAATCACTAAAGCTTGAATACTTTGTGCACGTAATCCACATTTTTTCATGTATTTCTTTGGATCTTCAATTAATAAATTTCCATCATTATATTTCATTACTGTTCCAGCATAATTAAACAACGCTCTACGCTTGTTGTCTTCTTTAATAATATTTCCGACAACCATATCTACATCTTTATTCGTCTCAATTTCTTCTAATAATGTTGCATAACCATCACCTGTAGCTTCATTGTCAGGATCAAGATAAGTCATATATTCAGTCGTTGCAAGTTCCGCCCCTTTATTTCTTGGTCTTGATGCACTGCCTGATCCTTGATCATAAGCGTAATACACAATATCCGGGAACCTTCTTCTCAATCTGTTAATAATAGAAATTGTTTCTGAATCCGTACTGCCATCATTAACAAAAATAATTTCCATTTCATCAAAAATTGATGACCTTCTTAAACTACGCATACATTTGTCTTCTAAGTATGTCCCATTATTATGAATAGGAATGATAACACTTAATTTTTTCTTTTGATGATTTTGACCATATAAATTATCTTGGTAAATTTCGGATTGGTCTAAATTGTATCCATTATTTGAATGAGATACATTTAAATTTTCATCTACAATATTTTTATGATACATAGTTAAATATTTATCTTTTGCTTCCTCGATATATTGGTGCGCCTCGTGTTGTTGATCTTTAGTAACAAAATCGACATCAACATATTTAAAAGCGGATAATAAATCTTCTAAATAATATTCTTCATATTCAATAGAATCTTTCATGAAAGTAACGAATTCAAATTGGCTTATGTCATCTACTTTTTGTTTATCTTCAATTACATCAAACTGTACGTATAGTTGGCGATTCAATATATCATTCATTTTATCTGTTAATTGATCTACAATGACTAAAACTTTTTGTTCTTGTTGAGTTGGTTTAATATCTATATGCGCCAAGACTTCATCTAATCTATGATAAGTTGTGCTGTCTCTCATGACACTTCTAATGCTCTTCGCCTGCATATCTTCAATTTCATATTCTTTATATTGATTCATAATTGGAGCGACATCACTTTTATGATTAATCATGAATACGTTAGGAAATTGATTATTAACACCTACTGAATAATTAGATAATATTAAATTACCAAAAGCTTGTAATTCAAAAATTCTGTTAGCAAACATTGTTTCTGAATATTTAACTGAATTTACATTTACTGCCCATCGATATACTTTATGTAATCTCATTAGCTCATTATGATCAATTGGCATTGTTAAAAATGGAATATATTTCATTGGAAACTGATAACGGGATCTTCTTAACGGTAAATTTCTATCAATAATCGTTAAATCATTTTCATTATTAATTAACTCATCAAAAATCCTTGCTGATTCTTGGTTTCTGACTGGATATTTTTCAGTCCAACTTCCTGCAAATATAACATCATTTTTAAACGATTTATTATATTGGCTTCTAGAACCAACCGGATTATGATAATGAGGATTAATACCAAACTGAAGGACATGAACGTTGTCATTTTGACAATATGCTTTGTAATCATCTACAACCTCTTCAGCAGAAGTTAAAATAATATCACATTCCGTTGCAATATCTTTGTATAAATGGAAATTAACCGGATCTTCTTTTGAATAAAATACAATTGGAATATTTAGCTTTTTAGCCTTTTGAATACCTTCTATTAGCATTCTTCTCTTCTCACTATTAACAGATGCTAGACCTGTCCAACTGCCATCTATGCCTCTCCAAGCAGTTGCAACAATTAATACATCCATATCGTTACTGAGCGAAGTGAATTCACTATCTATATACACGATATTACCTATATCTTTAAACGAGTTATATAAAAATTCATCAGCGATTAATCCAACTTTATATTTGTTTTTCACAAATGATCTCGATTCATTAGAATCGTTTAATTTCGAGATGTGTTGTTGATGATTATCAAGGAAATCTAATTTCGATTCATCAGCAACTTTTTTATAATAGTTATGATGATTCGTATAATCTTTCACTTTTTTCAATTTGTATAATCCATACATATAATCTTGTTCCACAATATCCAACACTTCTTCTAGTTGTTCAACTTTAGTTTTATCATCAAAGTTAACTAATTCTTCTTTCGTTGTTTGAAGTGCATTGTTGTTTTCAAGCTTTGTTGGTTTATTTGAAGACATTACGATTTCCTCCTATTTCTCCAACCCCAGTATTTTGTTTGGATTTTTCCTAATTTAGAATTTCTCAAATTATGATATAATCTTTCATACTGCAATTTATCTTCTTTTTTATTACTTTTTTGTAATGTAATATTCTCATTTATTAAACGCACAATAGCGGATTTAGATTCTTTTCTTTCCTCTTGAAAGTTAGTAATCATATCTAATTGTTCCAGTTCTAACTCATTATAATCCTCATAACTACTGCTTTCTAAAGCATCAATAAATTGACTATCCATTAAATCAGAAAAATTTATCCAATATTTTTTCTTTTTGATGATGACTCTTGCTGAACGCGCTTTTAAAAATACCATATCGATACTCACGTTATTAAAATCGAACTGTTCTTCATCTAAAGAAAGTTCAATCGTTTTATTCTTCGCACTGTCTTGATAAAAAATAGTAGAATCTTCTATAGCTGCTTTAGTGTTTACCATGACAGCTCTATCAATATCTTTTGTGTGCACAAATCCAGTAAATGTACCTTTATTAAATATGGCTTCTAAAATTTCACCTTCATATAAATATAAAGCTCTAGATGAAAAGTTTTTTTCTTGGAATAACAAGTTATAGTCTACTTTAAAACCTAACGCTCTATTTATTTGTGGCGTTGTAAAGTTTGTTAAATCTACTCTTATTGTATCGATAGGTTTTGAAATTAATTTGATAGAGTTATTTAATTTAGTCCATCCAATAATATTCGAACCTCTCACAATCAGACCGTAAAGTTCGCTTTCAATTTCTTTAACTGAAATAACTTTTAAAGCTTTGTTTAAATAATCAGAAGCGTGTCCTACTGTAATTTCATCATCATCCACATCATAAATCTCTTGATTTTCTGGTTCTATTAAAATAATTTGAAAGCTTAATCCGCTTTGAATAAATGGATTTTTTACGTCAATCATACGAAGACCCCTCAATCTTTACTTATTAAATGAATACGCTACTTCTTTTCCGAATGTATATAAATTACCGTAGTTATAATACTTAACTTGTTCAAATTTAGTTTGAACAACATTTTTAGTATCAAATATAATTTTATCTTTCATGCCATCAAAGTCTTGATCAACTAACGTTTTAAATTCTGAATGGTCGCTTAATATTAAGACAAGTGAGGCATCTTTAACTGCTTTCTTAACATCTTTTTCAACAAAACCTAATTCAACGTGTGGATCATAAGCTTCAATAATCAGATTTTCTTCTTTTCTCAAATCATTATAAATATCGAATGCAGGTGACTCTCTTACATCATCTACATCTCCTTTGTAAGTTAAACCAAATACGACTATTTTATTGCCATTTAATGTTTCTAATATTTTTTTAGATTCTTCAATAACATATTGAGGCATTGAGCGATTAATACGTCTGCCTTCTTGAATTAATGTCGTAGTCTCTGGCGCTTTTGCAATAATAAAGTATGGATCAACTGCTAGACAATGACCACCAACACCTGGGCCTGGTAAATGAATGTTTACACGAGGATGTTTATTCGCCATTTTAATAACTTCTAGTACATTGATATCTAATTGATTACATACCATAGCTAATTCATTCGCTAGTGCTATATTTAAATCTCGATAAGTATTTTCCATAAGCTTACTCATTTCAGCTGTCTTAGCGTTTGTTTCAATCATTTCGCCTTGAACAAATGTGCCATAAACTTCTTTACCCGCTTCGACACATGCCGGAGTAATACCACCAATAATTCTATTATTATGAATCAATTCATGTAATATTTTTCCTGGCAACACTCTTTCAGGACAATGTACTAAGAATATATCTTTCCCAATTTCAAAACCTTGGCTCTCAAGATATGGTTTAACATGATCATCTGTAGTTCTTGGTGCAATTGTCGATTCAACAATTACAGTATTTCCTTTTTCTAAAAATGGAACGATAGATTCTACTGCACCCATAACTAATGAAATATCACATGATTCATATTGATCATCATTATTTGGAGTTGGTACTGCAATAATAAATGCATCAGCTTTTTCAGGTGTTAAACTTGCTTTAAATTTATTTTGAGATAGTACTTCCTCATATGCTTCTTGTAAACCAGGCTCTTCAATATGAATTTGACCATTATTTAATTTATCTACTGCTTCTTTATTTATATCTACACCTACAACGTCTACACCATGTTTCGCAAACATAATTGAGGTTGGTAATCCAATGTATCCTAAACCAATAGTAGTTAATTTCATATTATATCCATCCTTTTATAATTAAATTGTTAAGCTATTACTTTTGTAATGTTAAATATATTGTAACTATTATTAAAGCAATATACAGTTGATTAACAGATACTTAAGGAAGGGTTTACATTCTTTTATCAATGTTTACAATTAATCAATAAATAAAAAAGAACTCAAAGTTAATTGAGTTCTTTAAAGTATTTTTCAATATCTTCTTTTAATTTAGGTCCAAATGTTTTCGAATAGCTATTTGAGATATGCCCCTTATCCATATAAACAATAACATTTCCTATAATCGGTACAAACTTACCATTTTCTTTAAAGTATGGTGTATAGTCTATATATTTTGTGTTTGTAGGCTTTTCTTCAAGTTTATTCCATTTAGATACTTTAGGTAATCGTTGTTTTGCATTCATTTTTTTGATTGTTTCTTCTTCACCGAATTTGTCTAATGTCTCTGGAACATTAAATTCATAACGTGGATTATCTCTTATCGCCATTATCGGTGTTTTTGTTGCTGTTATGTTATCAAATTGTTTAATCTGTAATGGATCTACTTTTCCTTTTACATCTGTACTGGAATCCGCTGTCGTAACAACTAAATCTATATCTTGTTTTTCAATTTCTTTGATTAAGTTTTTATTCCAATCTTCACAATCTTTATCACTATCTTGCGTTGTGAGTACACAACCACTCTTAGTCATATTTAACACTCTATAATTGCCTTCTTTTGCAGCTGTTTGTAAAGCGCCAAGCCAATGTTGTGCATGAGAACTACCAACTAATGCTATCGTCTTATCATAATTTTCTTTTTTGCCATATTCCCCCACTAAAACTTTTGATTCTCCAATTTTTTGGTGAACTTTGTCTTTAGATGAGTCTGGTGATTCATTTCTAATTTCCGAAAATTCTGGTATGACGTCCACATCATCTTTTACGTTGAGTTGTTTTTCTGCAGCCATTGCACCTGGGTAATCATTACTAAGCGCAACTTTTTCTTTCTCTAACGGATTATTAAACACTATGAAATATAATGCCATTACTGCAAATAAATTAATAGCTAATCCTATACCTAACTTTTTAAATGATATTTTATCAGAAGATGCAGTTCGTATCGGTTTTTCGATATATTTAGTCATTAAATATGATAATAACCATGATAATAATATCATACCAACACCTATAACTAGTCCAGGTCTTTCATTGTTGTGATATTGATAAAATGAAAGGATAACCCAATGCCACAAGTATAATCCAAAGGATAACCCACCAAATTTAACCATAAATGATGATCCTAAAAATTTCTTAACACCAAACTTAGTTTCATGATTTCCTGATACGAGAATAAATACTGCACACAGCATTGGCCATAATGCTATGTATCCAGGGAACATTGTTGATACGTTGAAAATAATGCCCGTTAAAATTAAGCCAATGAGTCCAAGCCAACCTATAATACTAGCCATTAAACTCGTTATTTTAATTTTCGATAAATTAATTGCTAACAATCCGCCTAAAGAAAATTCCCAAACTCTTGTAAATGTATGGAAATATGCCCATGGTTGATTTACTTGTGTTAAATATATGGAATAGATCAAAGATACAATAAATAAAGTACCTAAAAATAAATTCATGACATTAATAATTTTTAAATTTTGTTTCTTTTTAAATATGACAAATATTAAACTAAATAATAAGAACCAAATGATATAAAACTGTCCTTGTATAGACATAGCCCAGAAATGTTCTACGGGTGTTTTCATTTGATCTTTATTTAAGTAATCAGTGCTCGATAAAGCTAATTGCCAATTTTGATAATAAAATAATGATGCTATCACTTCTTTTATCGTTTTACCTAATATGGATTGTGGTAATAAGAAAAAGCTCAATACAACCGTCGTGAGCAACACCGTTATAACTGAAGGAAACAATCGTTTTATTAAACCTTTAATATAAGGTAAGAATTTAAAAGAGCCTTCCTTATTATATTTGGAAATGATTGATGTCGTTATGAGAAAGCCTGAGACTACGAAGAATACATCGACCCCTCCCGATACTTTCCCAAACCATATATGATAAATTGCTACTAACAGTGCAGCAACGACCCTTAAACCTTCAATCTCTGGTCTGAATTTTCTTTCTATATTGATTGTCTTTGTCTGCATATGAAAAACTCCTTTTAATATAATACAGATTTTAGTATATCTATCTAAATATTTATTAGAAAGATAAATATATGATATTTACAATATCTTAATACTCAATTAAAGAATCCCTAACAATTGAATTGTTAAGGATTCCTATAATATAAAGAAAACTGCCAACAAAATATGAAAATTTGTCGACAGTCTAAAGTATATTCCTATTGAATATACTGATTAATATTTTCAATGAATTGATGATATATAGCTTCACCATCAAATTGCATACTTCTTATTTGAGCTTGTTCAATCATTTTTTGTATTTCATCAGTATTATAATTTCTCATTATATATGCCAATTGATTGCCATAATATTTTACATTTTGTTGTTCAATTAAATAGCCATTGCGTTCATTTTCTATTAAATATTCTGGACCATAACACCCTTTATAACTTACGACAATATTGCTTTGGTACATTGCTTCTAAAATGACTAAACCAAATCCTTCAACTTTTGAAGGAACTGCAGTGATTTTACTTTTGGCTAGTATTTTAGAAAGTTGATTTGTGGTTGGTTTTAATTCGATGAGATCGCTAATGCCATATTGTTGAATCATTTGGATATAGTTTTCTTTTTCTTGTCCATCCCCATATAATTCTACATGATATTGATTTTCCCTCATTGTTTCTTGTATATAGTTAATACTTTCAATTAACAAATCAAATCCTTTTTCTTGTTCAAAACGTCCAGCCGCCACAATAACATTGTGCTTTTCAACATCATATTTAATTTCATTAAGTATATTTGGCACGATTATAACTTTTGTATGAGACAAACCTTGTTGATAATCTTGCTGATCTTCGTTTGTTAATGTTGTAACTAAGTCTAGCTTATTATAAGTGCGCAAAATATCTTTTTGATATTGTTCATCATGGGCATGCAAATACATATGTTCCATACCAATTTTAAAAACATCATTAGGTGCATATTCAGCAATGAGTAAATTATAACTTGCACGAGTACCTACAATAATATCTGTATCAACATTATTTATCTCTCGAACAATTTGTTTTTCTATATAGCTTGAAAATTGATGTAATCCTGGTTCAGATGGATGAATGATTTTCGGTTTAAGCATAGGCGTATATTTATTGATTCTATTCATCAATATATTAGTTAATCCTTTAAATGTTTTATTATATTCAATTATCGATGTTATTTCAATTTTTTCATTCAAGTCAAAGTATGGTTTTTGTCTCGCTTTAAAAACTGAAATAATTTTTACAGGATGACCTTTTTCACTTAATATGTTCGCCAAATTTGAAATTGATTTCGTTGTACCGCCCATATGATATATATTGTGAACTAAAAATGTAAAAGACTTCATAACAATCCCCTATTTCAGATCATAGCATCTTCTATCAGTTGAGTGATAGCTTCGTATGAATCATTATTTTTGTTGATATATTTATCATTAATCATATTATATTGATTATCCATTATAGCTTTGAATAAAAGCGCTTTTTCAAA
>CABFOD010001523.1_pt1 | contig 13458 bp, 10 predicted proteins | sample 3521941 | NCBI WGS metagenome assembly CABFOD01 (sample SAMEA5312449, study PRJEB27640) | indoor metagenome | biome: indoor environment; feature: uncontrolled; material: polymer tiles stone | place: Germany | collected 2014-07-07
TATAAAGTATTGATCGAAATTAAAGAAAATACAGATAAAACAATTGAAAGTAAAGTTTATACACTAGATAGTTTAGGTACAGATGAATTGATGCAGATACAATCTACATTGACTGCTTTTCAGAGCAATAATATTGCAAAGTCACTAAATCTTGCACCTGATAAATTAGCAAAAGTGCTATCACAAGCCAAAGTTGATAATGAAGTTATTAAACCATTAGATGCTAACGATAAAGTGTCTGAGGAAAGTAAAGCAGTAAATACAGCGTTAGTGTATGCAGGAATCTTTTTAATTTTCTTTATTACAATTAACTATGGAAGTCAAATTGCTACAGAAATTGCACAGGAGAAATCATCACGTGTCATTGAAATGATCGTCACAAGTATTTCACCAATCACACATTTAATGGCTAAGATTATTGGGGTCATTGCAGTAGCGTTAGTACAGATTATCATCTATGCGCTTACAATTTTTATATGTGTTCAGGTGTTTAATTTAAATAAAACGATTGAAAGTTTTGGATTTAAATTTACACAGGAAAATGTTCGTGTACTTATGTATGCACTTATTTTCTTAATTTTGGGCTTATTGCTATATATCAGTTTAAGTGCAATTGTCGGTTCATTAACAAATCGTATTGAGGATATAGGTCAAGCCATAATGCCGGTCACATTTTTAAATATGGCTGCATTCTATATTGCGATGTTTAGCTTAACAACACCAGATACACTACTTGTAAAGATTACAAGCTTTATTCCTTTCTTCACGCCACAAGTAATGTTACTCAGAACCATTTCTCAGAAAACGAGTGATGTTCAGCTTATCATTGGTATTATTATTTGTATCGTAACGATTATTGTACTGTTTTTTATCGCAGCAAAAATATACAAAGGTAGTGTATTCAGTAACGATAAAGGACTAATTAAGAATTTTAAAAGAGCATTGCAAACAAAATAGTTCACAAAAGATTAACTATTTTATTGTGGCATTGTTATTTTATTTAATATAATATTTATACTATGTATTCTAAAAATTTATAATAATAAATAACAAATTGTGTATACACAATAAAGAGAGGTCAATTCGATGAAGAATAAAAGCTCATTAATTTTTACGATGGTTCTTACACTTTTAGTTGTAGGTGCTTTGGCAGCAATGGTGATTATGAAACAAAAAGATAAAACTGAAACAGATAGCGTCGATACATCGACAGTTGATTCTACAGTCAATAACAATCAAGGTAAAGATCCGGTAGATACTGATAAGGTTGATTTAAAAGGTCAACCGATGATAGGAAAAAAAGATGCGAAAGTAACAGTGGTTGAATTTGGAGATTTTAAATGTCCGGCATGTAAATATTTTGATAGTAACATGAAACCTGAACTTAAGAAAAAATACTTTGATACAGGTAAAGCGAACTATTACTTTATTCATACACCATTTCATGCTGAAGAATCAATTTTAGGTGGACTTGCTGGTGAAACAGTGTTAAAAAATGATCCAGATAAATATTGGGCATTCCATGATGCATTATTTAAATTACAAACGCATAATGGTTCTCAAGATAAATGGTTAACGATGGCTGCTGTTAAGAAGGCACTTAAAACTGCAGGCGTAAAGAACGAAGCGAAAATAGTTGATGCAATTAAAGCGAACAGTGAGAAAGCTGCAGTTCAAAAAGATATCGATTTATATCAAAAACACAATATCACTTCCACACCAACAATCATTGTTAACGGTAAAGCACTTGCTGATCCGATGAACATCGATGCGGTCACAGAAGCTATTGATAAGGCGTTAAAATAATGAAAAATACTAAATATTTTTATATTTCCTGGGTAATTGCACTTGTGGCAATGTTAGGTAGTTTGTATTATTCAGAAATCATGCATTATGTACCTTGTGAAAAATGCTGGTATCAAAGAATCTTAATGTATCCTTTAGTGATTATTGCTGGATTTGCAGCTTTTACAAATGCATATCATTTTAAATATTTGATTATGACATTCTCTGTCATCGGTTTATGTATTTCGGTGATTCACTATATGGAACAGAAGATTCCTGGATTTGCACCAATCAAACCATGTGTTGGTGGCGTCCCTTGTAGTACACAGTATGTGAATTACTTTGGTTTTATTACAATTCCATTTTTAGCTGGAACGGCATTTTTGTTAATTACAGTGATGATGTTACTTGTTAAAAAATCAAATGTAGATGTAAAATAAATGATTTAGAAAAAATATGTAATGTTCATAAATAAAAACGTTGAATGATAAGCATTCAGCGTTTTTATTTATGTGAAAAAACATGCAATTTTTAAAGATTAAAGGTATAATTATATAATGACTGACATGGAATAGGAGTGAACCGTGAATGGTAAATATAGTCGAACTAAATAGTGAGATTACGTTAGGTCAATTTCTAAAAGCAGAAGGGATTATCTCAACGGGCGGACAAGCGAAATGGTATCTGCAGGATAACCCGGTAATGTTGAACGGAGAAGAAGAAAACAGACGTGGTAAAAAGCTTCACCAGGATGATCTTTTAGAAGTTGAAGGCGAAACTTACAAGATTACTTACACGGAAGCATAATGAAGTTAAAAGCATTATCTTTATCGCATTATCGAAATTATGATTCCGTCAAATTAGACTTTAGCGATGAAGTAAATATTTTGATAGGTATTAATGCACAAGGAAAGACAAATCTTTTAGAAGCGATATATTGTTTAGCGATGGCTAAAAGTCACAGAACTTCAAATGATAAAGAACTAATTACCTGGGGTGAACAATTTAGTCATATTGAAGGTGACTTAGAATACCGACATGGCATCATGCCATTATCACTCACAATTTCATCAAAAGGTAAAAAAGCGAAAGTGAATCATTTAGAACAAAAGAGACTGACTGAATACATCGGCCATATGAATGTCGTTTTATTTGCACCCGAAGACTTGAATTTAGTTAAAGGTAGTCCGCAAATAAGACGCCGATTCATCGATATGGAAATCGGCCAGATATCTGCTGTTTATCTTAATGATTTATCAAACTTTCAAAGAATACTCAAACAAAAGAATCATCATCTTAAGCAACTTAAACTATCAGGCAATACTGATACTACGATGCTTGAAGTATTGAATGAACAATTTGCGGAATATGCAGTAAAACTTACGCAGCGACGTAAATCATTCATTGAAAAACTGGAGGAGCTTGCCTTACCTATTCATCAAGGCATTACAAAACAAAAAGAAAACTTAAAATTACTGTATGTATCAAGTCTTGAATATATTGATGACACACAAGCCATGATTGAAGCTTGTGTTTCATTGCTAAATAAAGAAAGTAAACGTGAGATAGAACGTGCACAAAGTTTATTTGGCCCACATCGTGATGATATTACGTTTGCCATCAATGATATTGACGTGCAAACGTACGGATCACAAGGTCAACAAAGAACGACAGCTTTATCAGTGAAACTTGCTGAAATAGAATTGATTAATCTGGAAGTGGGAGAATATCCGATTCTATTGCTGGATGATGTATTAAGCGAGCTTGATGATTTAAGACAGACACATTTACTTACTACAATTCAACATAAAGTTCAAACATTTGTAACAACAACATCAGTGGATGGTATTGAACATGAAACAATCAACAGAGCGAAATTATTTAATGTTTCTGATGGACATATTTCGACTAATTGAAGGCTAGGTGACAATCTTGGAACAAAATTTAGATCAATATGGTGCTGACCAGATACAAGTATTAGAAGGATTAGAAGCAGTTAGAAAAAGACCAGGTATGTATATCGGCTCTACTGCATCACGTGGATTACACCACTTAGTATGGGAAATCGTTGATAATAGTATCGATGAGGCATTAGCAGGATATGCGGATGAAATTGAAGTAGTGATAGAAAAAGATGACTGGATTAAAGTTACAGATAACGGGCGTGGTATTCCAGTTGAAATGCATAAGAAAATGGGTCGTCCTGCGGTAGAAGTTATCTTAACAGTATTGCATGCCGGAGGTAAATTCGGCGGTGGCGGATATAAAGTTTCTGGTGGTTTACACGGAGTAGGTTCTTCTGTCGTTAACGCACTATCATCAACTTTAGAAGTATATGTACATAAAGATGGACAAATTCATCATCAGGCGTATCATCAAGGGGTTCCTGCTTTTGATTTGAAAGTTATTGGTGAGACAGATAAAACAGGAACTGAAATCCGCTTTAAAGCAGATCCGGAAATATTTACGGAAACAACAGAGTATGAATATGAGATTTTACAAAAGCGTATTCGTGAACTTGCATTCTTAAATAAAGGTATTAAGATTATAGCTCGTGATGAACGCGAAGAAGAAGTGATTGAAGATGAGTATCACTATGAAGGCGGTATTAAATCATACGTTGAATTATTAAATAAATCTAAAGAAGTATTATTCCCTGAACCGATTTATATTCATGATACACGTGACGATATTGAAGTAGAAATTTCAATACAATATAACAATGGTTACTCAACAAACCTTTTAAGTTATGCAAATAATATCCATACATATGAAGGTGGAACGCATGAGGATGGCTTCAAACGTGCATTAACACGTGTCATTAATAACTATGGTGCTAAAAATAAACTGATTAAAGAAAATGATGAGAAACTATCCGGGGAAGATGTACGTGAAGGAATTACTGCGGTAGTGTCTATTAAACATGGTAATCCTCAGTTTGAGGGACAAACGAAGACGAAACTAGGCAATACAGAAGTACGTCAAATTACAGATAATCTATTTGCGGAAAACTTTGAAAGATTCTTAATGGAGAATCCGCCTGTTGCACGTATTATCGTTGAAAAAGGTATTATGGCATCACGTGCACGTCTTGCTGCGAAGAAAGCGCGTGAAGTAACACGACGCAAATCGGGACTTGAAGTTTCTAGTCTTCCAGGTAAACTTGCCGACTGTTCTAGTAAAGATCCATCAATCAGCGAATTATATATCGTTGAGGGAGACTCTGCCGGTGGTTCAGCGAAATCAGGTCGTGACTCTAAGACTCAGGCTATTTTACCGTTACGCGGTAAGATATTAAACGTTGAAAAAGCACGATTAGATCGTATTTTAGGAAATAATGAAATCCGTTCTATGATTACAGCGATGGGTACTGGTATCGGCGGCGAATTTGATATTTCTAAAGCACGTTATCACAAAGTTGTTATTATGACGGATGCGGATGTTGATGGTGCGCATATTAGAACACTATTACTTACTTTCTTCTATCGTTTTATGAGACCGTTACTTGAAGCGGGATATATTTATATTGCACAACCACCATTATTTAAAGTGGAGCAAGGAAAGAAAAAATATTACGTCTATAATGAACGTGAACTTAATAAATTAAGAGAAGAATTACCAGCAACACCGAAGTGGCAATTAGCACGATATAAAGGGTTAGGTGAGATGAACGCTGACCAGTTATGGGAGACAACAATGAACCCTGAGAACCGTTCGATGTTACAAGTAACTTTAGGTGATGCGATAGAAGCAGATGAAGTTTTTGAAATGTTAATGGGAGATGTTGTTGAACATCGCCGTACATTTATCGAAGAAAACGCGGTTTATGCAAACGTTGATGTATAAAGATAGTATTTTAAGGAGGCGCCATTTATGGCTTTAGAGCACGATTCAAAACTAAAAGACCAGAATATTGTCAAAGAGATGAAGGATTCGTTTCTTGACTATGCGATGAGTGTAATCGTTTCTCGTGCGTTACCAGATGTACGTGATGGTATGAAACCCGTACATCGTCGTATATTATACGGAATGAATAATCAAGGTATGACACCAGATAAACCCTATAAGAAGTCTGCACGTATCGTAGGAGATGTTATGGGTAAATATCACCCACACGGTGACTCTTCAATTTATGAAGCAATGGTTCGTATGGCACAGGACTTCAGTTATCGCTATATGCTCGTTGATGGACAAGGAAACTTTGGTTCTATGGACGGCGATGGTGCAGCTGCGATGCGTTATACAGAGGCACGTATGTCTAAGATTGCTATGGAATTAATGCGTGATATCAACAAAGATACGATTGATTTTACAGATAACTACGATGGTAATGAACGTGAACCAGTCGTGCTACCTTCTAGATTTCCTAATCTACTTGTCAATGGTGCATCAGGAATTGCGGTTGGTATGGCAACAAATATTCCTCCGCACAACTTAACGGAAGTTATTAACGGTGTTTTAGAATTAAGTAAAAATCCTGACATTTCGATTCCTGAATTAATGGAGTTTATTCAAGGTCCTGATTTTCCTACTGCAGGCTTAATATTAGGTCGTAGTGGTATCCGTCGTGCATATGAGACGGGTCGTGGATCTGTTATTATGCGAGCGAAGACGTTAATTGAAACCCGTCCAAACGGTAAAGAAACGATTATCGTAACAGAAATCCCTTATCAGGTGAATAAAGCACGTTTAGTAGAGAAGATCGCTGAGCTTGCACGTGATAAAAAGGTTGATGGTATTACAGATTTACGTGATGAGACAAGTTTAAAAGAAGGTGTACGTATCGTAATTGATGTACGCCGTGATGCGAACGCAAATGTTATCTTAAATAATTTATATAAATTAACACCGTTACAAACTTCTTTTGGTGTGAATATGTTAGCGCTTGTTGATGGACAACCGAAAGTTTTAAATATTAAACAAGCAATCTATCATTATTTAGAGCACCAAAAAGTAGTAGTTCGTCGTAGAACGCAATATAACTTGAAGAAAGCTGAAGATCGTGCACATATTTTAGAAGGATTACGTATTGCATTAGATCATATCGACGAAATTATTGCTTTAATTCGTGGTTCAAAAAATGATGCTGAAGCGATGGAAGGATTAATGGAACAATTTAAGCTTTCTGAGCGTCAGGCACAAGCAATATTAGATATGCGTCTACGTCGATTAACAGGACTTGAACGTGACAAAATTGAAGAAGAATACCAGGAATTACTGAAATATATTGATGAATTAAGAGCCATCTTAGCAGATGAAGAAAGATTACTGGAAATTATTCGTGAAGAATTAATTGAAATCCGTGAAAAGTATGGTGATGAACGTCGTACAGAAATCACAGCAGGCGGATTTGATCATTTAGAGGATGAAGATTTAATCGATGAAGAAAATATAGTTATTACGTTAAGTCATAATAACTATATTAAACGTTTACCAGCATCGACTTATCGTACACAACACCGTGGTGGACGTGGTGTTCAAGGAATGAATACTTTAGACGAAGACTTTGTTAGTCAAATGGTAACGACCTCAACTCATGATAACGTATTATTCTTTACGAATATGGGTCGTGTTTACAAAGTTAAGGGATATGAAATTCCTGAACTATCTCGTCAATCAAAAGGAATACCAATCGTTAACGTATTAGAACTGGAAAAAGATGAAAAGATTAGCACGATGATTGCGGTGAAAGACTTAGAACGTGAAGATGCCTTTATTATATTTGCGACGAAACAAGGTATTATTAAACGTACGAATCTTTCTCATTTTGCGCGTATTAATAAAAACGGTAAGATTGCAATTAACTTTAGAGAAGACGATGAACTGATTGCTGTACGTTTAACAGATGGTAATAAACAGCTAATTATCGGTACAAGAAATGCATCACTCATCCGTTTCGAAGAAGATAAACTGCGTCCACTCGGAAGAACAGCTGCAGGTGTAAAAGGTATTTCATTACGCGAAGGCGATGAAGTAATAGGACTTGACGTTATTGAATCTAATGGTGAACATGAAGTATTGATTGTTACTGAAAATGGATATGGTAAACGTACGGGTGAAGCAGAATACCGTATTTCTAACCGTGGTGGTAAAGGAATTAAAACAGCAAGTATTACTGAGAAGAACGGTAATCTGGTATGTATCACAACAGTTAACGGTGACGAAGATATTATGCTGGTGACGAATCAAGGTGTAATCATTCGTTTAGATGTTGCTGAATTCTCTCAAAATGGTCGTTCAGCGCAAGGTGTACGCTTAATTAAGTTAGGTGAAAGTCAACTTGTTGCGACTGTTGCGAAAGTGGAGAAAGAAGAAGATATCGATGTAATCGATGAAGATAGGTTGCCAGGTGAAGTAATTGCCAAACAAGAAACAACATTAACTGAAGAAGCATTAGAAGATAATAATGAAGATATAGAAGCTGAAGATGGTCATGTAGTTGGCACGCTCGAAGATGAAGAAGATGACGCTCAAAAAGATATTTTAGAAAGTTCATCTTTTGATGATATTTTTAAAGACGAAGAAGAAACTGAATAAAATTGTAAAGAACTAAAGCCAATTTTTTAAGTTGTGCTTTAGTTTTTTTATTTCCTGAGTAATATTGAAATCACTTCAATATTGCTGGAAACGTTTTATATGTTTTTTGAAGGCGTATTATTTGAAGTAAGCATGTATTCGTACTAGCATTTAAATTGTAAAAAAATATAACTTTAATTAGGAGCGTTAATATTATGAAAAAATCTGGTGGAGATTTATTCGTTGATACATTAATTAATCATGGTGTGACACATGTATTCGGAGTACCTGGAGCGAAAATCGATAAAGCATTTGATGTTTTAGAAGATAGAGGTCCCGAAGTCATTGTGACACGTCATGAACAAAATGCGGCACTTATTGCACAAGGTATCGGTCGTATCACAGGTAAACCTGGCGTTGTACTTGTAACGAGTGGACCAGGGGTAACCAATTTAGCGACAGGATTAGTGACGGCAAACTCTGAAAGTGATCCGGTCGTTGCGATTGGGGGTAATGTTAAACGAGAAGACAGTTTAAAACGTACACATCAATCATTAGATAACGCTGGTCTAATGAGTCACGTTTCTAAGTATTCAGTTGAAGTTCAGGATGCGAACAGTATTTCTGAAGCAGTTACGAATGCATTCCGCGCCAGTGTTGAAGGACGTAAAGGTGCAGCATTTGTAAGTATCCCACAAGATGTTATATCAGCAGAAAACGTGGAGGTGGATGCTATTGAAGTGAAAGAACCACCTGTTTTAGGACCGGCACCCAATTTTGAAATTGATACATTGGCTGAAAGAATTAAACAAGCAAAGTTACCAGTATTTTTACTTGGGATGCGTGCCTCTTCAGAAGAAAATACTTTAGCGATAAGAAAATTTATGGCAAATAATGCGATACCAGTTGTAGAAACCTTCCAGGGTTCTGGTATTATTTCAAGAGAATTAGAAGAGCATTTCTTCGGAAGAATTGGCTTATTTAGAAATCAGCCTGGTGATGAATTATTAAAACATGCCGATTTAGTAATATCAGTAGGTTATGACCCAATTGAGTACGATCCAGTTATATGGAATAAAGAAAATGAAAAGACAATTATTCATATAGATGAAGTGCAAAGTGATATCGATAATCATTATGCACCGGTAACTGAATTAATTGGTAATACTGCGCTCACAATTCAACGATTAGATGAGAAATTAGATCCAGGTGATATTCAGCTTGATGAAAATGCTCAAAAAATATTATTAAATGTGGCACAAATGATTCAAAAGAAATATGAATTGCCTGAAGATTACATGAATGCTGAGAAAGTAAATCCTAAACATATTGTTAAAGCAGTACGTGAATTAATTGATGATGAAACAACAGTTACTGTAGATGTAGGGTCTTTATATATTTATATGGCACGTTATTTTAGAAGTTATGCACCACGTCATCTATTGTTCTCAAACGGAATGCAGACATTAGGTGTAGCGCTACCATGGGCGATTGCAGCATCAATCGTTCGACCAGGTAAAAAGATCGTTTCTATGGCAGGAGATGGAGGTTTCTTATTCTCAGGTCAGGAACTTGAAACTGCAGTTAGACTTAAAGCGCCAATTGTACAACTTATTTGGAATGATGGCCATTATGATATGGTTAAGTTCCAGCAGGTAAGTAAATATGGTAAAGGTGCAGCAGTTGACTTAGGACCTGTTGATTATGTTAAATATGCTGAATCTATGGGTGCAAAAGGATATAAAGTGAATCACTCTAGTGAGTTAGAAGATATTCTGAAGAAAGCAATGGCAGAAGAAGGACCGGTTATTGTAGATATTCCTGTAGATTATAGTAACAATGCTAAATTAATGGAAGATTTATTACCAGACGCTACAAACTAGGAGGATAACGATGAATAACTTATATCAATATTCAACAATGGGTGCACTTGTAGGAGGCATGTTTGAAGGAACATTTAAAATGTCAGATGTACTTTCAACAGGAAACTATGGTATCGGAACAATGGATGGATTAAATGGTGAACTGATTGTTTTGGATGGTACACCTTATTTAATTGAAAGTACAGGGAAAGTACGCGTTGTATCACCTGAAGAAACAACACCATTTGCAAGTATGATGGACTTTAACCCGACAAAGACATTAACTTTTAAAGGTAGTTTAAATAAAGAATACTTAGACGAAGAAATATTAAGAGCAATGCAGGGCATGAACTATTTTCATGCAGTAAAGATTACAGGTAAATTTAAATTGATTAAAGCAAGATCAGTGAAGAAACAACAACAACCATATCCAAAACTTGTTGAAGCGGTTAAAGAACAAGGCTATTTTGATATTCATGATACTGAAGGGACATTGTTTGGTTTTTATACACCTCATTTCATTATGGGCATCGGTGTTGGAGGTTATCATGTGCATTATTTAAGTGACGACGTGACACAGGGTGGTCATGTATTTGATTATGAAATTGAAGATGTGAAAGTTGAACTTGCTTTGCAGGAAGATTTTATCTTAAAAATGCCGGATACTAATCATTATCGTGAAAATGATTTAAATGATCCGGAAATGCTTAAAGATATTGAAGCAAGTGAATAGAAAAACAATCCTGAATCATTTGATTCAGGATTGTTTTTCTATTCCTCTAGCTTTTTCATCATATAAGGTAATTCATCGATAATACGGCTTGCTGGTACAACATACATTTCCTGAGCTAATTGATCTCCGATTAAGCTATGAATGAAAACAGCTTGTTTAATTGCTTCTCCTGTATCGAATTGACCTAGGAAACTTGCGATAATACCTGCTAATGCATCTCCCATACCGCCTGACGCCATTGCTGCATTACCGACAGTGATTTTATAATCACCGCTTTTCAAATATAATTCTGTTTCATGTTTCTTTAATATAACATGTGCACCTAATTCATCAGCTTTAGCACGGTTACGTTCAGGTGTCTGTTCTGCAATAGGAATGCCGCTTAATCGTTCCCACTCCATCTGGTGTGGCGTGAAGATAACATTACATTTTGGTAACGGATGTTTTAATTTGCTTAATATAGTAATAGCATCTCCATCTATAATTAACGTTTGATGTTCCTGAATATGTTGAAATAATAATGTTAAAACATTATTCCCCTGGAAATCCAGACCAAGTCCAGGACCGATTAAAATACTATCTGCGTTGTCTATTAGCTTTGTCAGGCGTTTTATATCATTAATGTCAGAAACCATTGCTTCAGGACATCTTGAATGTAATGCTGTATGATTTGTATTGTGCGTAGCAACTGTTGTGAGTCCCCCACCACTGTATACACAAGCACGAGCTGCCATCATAATTGAACCACCCATATTCTGGTTGCCTCCGATGAGCAATATGCGACCATAATCCCCTTTGTGTGTAAGTACTTTGCGTTTTGGTATGCTGATAGACTCAATAATTTGCATGATCATTCTCCTTATAATGTGATATCCTTATTCGCTATAGAATGACATAAATAGTTGTCATTCTTATATCCATATGATACTATATTATCAAATTAGATAATAAATTTGTCATTTGGGATAAGTAATGTTGAAGTAATTTTAGAGACATAGCGGTTGGTGTAAGCTATGATACTACATACATGAAATTCTACCCATAATTAAAGTTTGGCAAACCGGTGATGAGCCGTTATGTAATGGAGAGAATAGTTGAGACGAAAGTATTAACTATTAATTAGGGTGGCAACGCGTAAATACCACGTCCCTTTTCGGGATGTGGTATTTTTTTGTACCCAAAAATAAAATTAGGAGGCAATCAACATGTTAGACATTAAATTATTTAGAAATGATGCTGAGTTTGTTAAGAAAAAATTAGAAATGCGTGGTATCGATACGTCAATCGTCGATGAAATATTAAATTTAGATTCTAAAACACGTGAATTGACTGCAAAGACTGAGGAATTAAAAGCGAAACGTAATAAAGCAAGTGAAGAAATCGCACTTAAAAAACGTAATAAAGAAAATGCAGATGATGCAATTGAAGCAATGCGCACAGTTGGTGATGAAATTAAAACAATCGATGCAGAATTAAATACAGTATCTACAGATTTACGTGATAAATTAGTACGTTTACCTAACTTAGTAAGTGATGAAACGCCTTTTGGTAAAGATGAAGATGATAATGTAGAAGTTCGTAAATGGGGTACACCACGAACGTTTGATTTTGAGGCGAAAGCACACTGGGATATCGTTGAAGATTTAAAGATGGCTGACTTTGAACGTGCTGCTAAAGTATCTGGTGCACGATTTGCTTTCTTAACTAAAGACGGTGCGCGTCTAGAGCGTGCTTTAATGAACTTTATGCTGGATACACATCGTGAAAATGGCTATCAGGAGATGGTGACACCGCAACTTGTAAATGCTGATTCTATGTTTGGAACTGGTCAATTACCGAAGTTTGAAGAAGACTTATTTAAAGTTGAGAAAGAAGGATTATATACAATTCCTACTTCAGAAGTGCCATTAACAAACTTTTATCGTAATGAAATTATGACATCTGATATGTTACCGACTAAATTTACTGCGATGACAGCTTGTTTCCGTAGTGAAGCAGGATCAGCGGGTCGTGATACACGTGGATTAATTCGTATGCACCAATTCAACAAAGTTGAGATGGTTCGTTTTGAAACACCTGAAAATTCATATGCAGCATTAGAAGAAATGACGCGTCATGCAGAATCAATATTAGAAAAATTACAAATCCCGTACCGTACGATTAATTTATGTTCTGGTGATATTGGGTTTGGAGCAGCAAAAACATATGATGTTGAAGTTTGGTTACCAAGCTATAATGCATATAAAGAAATTAGTTCTTGTTCGAATATGACTGATTTCCAGGCAAGACGTGCAAATATCCGTTTCAAACGTGATAAAGATGCGAAAGCTGAATTTGTGAATACATTAAACGGATCAGGTCTTGCTGTAGGTCGTACATTTGCAGCGGTTGTTGAAAACTATCAAAATGAAGATGGTTCAATTACTGTGCCGGAAGTACTTGTTCCTTACATGGGCGGACAAACAATTATTAAATAATCTGAATAAAAAAATAAATTGTTTAAAATAATTTAGACAAGGTATCTATAAAAGAGGTACCTTGTCTTTTTGTTTTAAAAATATG
>CABFOD010001012.1_pt1 | contig 13335 bp, 12 predicted proteins | sample 3521941 | NCBI WGS metagenome assembly CABFOD01 (sample SAMEA5312449, study PRJEB27640) | indoor metagenome | biome: indoor environment; feature: uncontrolled; material: polymer tiles stone | place: Germany | collected 2014-07-07
CTGGCAATGAGGCAGAAGCACATATTTGGAAAGAACGTATTTTAACATTAAGTAATGATATTAATGTATATGTTGAACCATTAGTACCGGTTGCTTCTGTTCATACTGGTTTCGGTACGATTGGTATAGGTTGGATCAATACAACAGAATGAAAACGTTTTATAAACTGAGAATTTATTTCTCAGTTTTTTTATTTAATAAAATAATAAAAAACTCTTGTCATATGCTTATAAAAGTAATACTATGGATAAATCTGATTAAAATAATAAGGTTAAAGGAGAGGTGTTAGATGAAGAAGTATCCTTTAGCGATATGGATATTAAGTCTTGGTGCATTTGCAATAGGTATGACAGAGTTCGTAATTATGGGATTGCTACCAAATATTGCAAGAGATTTGAATGTAACAGTATCTGATGCTGGGCAACTTATTACTGGTTATGCACTAAGTGTTGCAATTGGTGGACCAATTATTGTCCTTGCGACATATAAATTACCGAGAAAAAATTTACTGATTTTATTAATGGGAATCTTTATTATTGGTAATGGTATCGGTGGAATTGCACCAAGTTATGGTTTATTAATGTTAAGTAGAATTGTAGCTGCTTTAGCTCACGGTTCATTCTTTGGTATAGGATCAATATTAGCTGCAAATATGGTACCACCTCATAAAAGAGCAAGTGCAATGGCGCTTATGTTCACAGGTTTAACGATGAGTAACATTATTGGTGTACCTTTTGGGACTTTTGTAGGACAAATATTCGGATGGAAAATGACTTTTATTATTATTAGTGTATTAGGTCTATTAACATTAATAGGAATTATAAAATTTGTACCTAATCAAAAAGACACGCAACCGATATCTATTAAAAACGAATTAAATGTATTAAAAGATGTTAAGCTATGGCTAACACTTGGCGTAACATTATTTGGATTTAGTAGTGTATTTGCATATTTCACATATATTTCTCAAATATTAACTGACGTTTCACATATAGAAGAACGTTGGATCTCATTTGTGCTTATCATATTCGGTGTTGGTGTAACATTCGGTAATATAATTGGTGGTAAACTAGCAGACTGGAACTTAAATAGATCTTTAAATATTATTTTTATAGTCTTCCCAATTTATATTTTTATGATGTATTTTATTCAAAGTAATAGTTTACTAATGATTGTAGGTATATTTGTATTTGGATTAATAGGATTTAGTATGAGTCCTTCATTGCAATTTAAGAGCATGGTCATTTCAAAAGATGCGCCAATGTTAGCAAGTACGATGAATCAATCTGCATTTAACATTGGTAATGCACTAGGTGCATTTATCGGTGGAATAGTTGTAAGCCAACTAGAAGTTAAAGACTTAGCATTAGTAGCTCCGTTTTTAACATTAATAGGATTAATCTTCTTTATATTAGAACGTATAGTTTCTAAAAAAAGAGGAGAATAGTATGAGTGAGAGACTATCGTCTCGAGCCATACCTAGGCAAGCATAGACTTTACAATACTAGAAACATAAAAATCACCCAATCCGAAAATAAATTTAACGGATTGGGTGATTTATTTTGAAAAAGAGAATGATATCCTAAGCTCTTTTATGTTTAATCATAATCTAGTTCTAAATTATAGAGCATTTTTTATGTTCATTTATTAAATTATCGTTATAATGAATAATGGTATAAGGAGGTCCAAATATGAAACATTGGATTGAAGAACGTAATATTGAGACACCGAACAAAATAGCGATTAAACAAGGTGATGTTGAACTGACATATCGACAATTGTTTAACAGAGCAAAAATTTATGCATCTTATTTAAACCAACTTAATTTAAAAAGAGTGGCATTCTATATAAAGAATGATGTGCATCATGTTTCATTAATTGTTGGAGCTTGGTTAGCGAATGTTGAAATTGTCATGGTTAATACGAAATTAACTTCAAGAGAAATCGAACAACAGTTAGAAAGTATAGGTGTTGAAACGGTATTAACTTACAAACCCCTTAATATAAAACAAAATCATATCATAATTAATGATATTACGAGCATAAATAATAAAAATTTAGATTTCCATCTTAATATGGATGATATCGCGACAATTATGTTTACTTCCGGAACGACAGGGCCAGCTAAAGCGGTACCTCAAACTTTTTCTAATCATTATTATAGCGCAATTGGTTGCAAAGAAAGTCTTGGTTATCATGGTTTAACGAAATGGTTATCTGTCCTACCTATTTATCATATATCTGGATTAAGCGTGCTTATTCGTAGTTTAATTGAAGGCTTTACTGTTGTATTAGAACCTAAATTTGATGTTGATCGTGTCATGTATTTAATTAAACATGAAGATATTACACACATTTCACTCGTTCCACAAACATTACAATGGTTGATTAACGATGAGCTCACACAGCCTTACCAGTTAGAGAAAATACTATTAGGTGGAGCGAAATTATCCGAAGCGATTATCAATAAATCACTTGAATATCAATTGCCTATCTATAACTCATTCGGTATGACAGAAACTTGTTCACAGTTTGTAACAGCAAGTCCTGAAATGTTGCGCATAGAACCACGTACTGTCGGTAAAATACCTTCAAATGTTAAACTTAAAATTATGAACAAAAATGCTGAAGGTCATGGTGAAGTGTCAGTGTTAGGTAAAAATGTTATGAATGGCTATTTAACGAATGGCAGTAATGCGGATACATTTGAAGATGGCTACTTTAAAACAGGTGATATCGGCTCAATAGATGATAATGGATATGTATATATTTATGATAGAAGAAAAGATTTGATTATTAGTGGTGGTGAAAATATATATCCTTATGAAATTGAACATATTATTTTAAATCATCCAGAAGTTACAAATTGTGTCGCTGTTCCTGTCGAAGATGAAAAATGGGGACAAGTACCTGCGTTAGTATACGAATCTCATAAAAATATTGATAGCAGTGAATTTAAGTGTCTGCTTGATGAGTATTTAGCAAAATATAAACATCCTAAATATTTTTATAAAATGACAGAAATACCAAGAACGTCAACTGGAAAGCTTTCAAGATATAAAGTGAAAGAGTGGATAACGCATGCGTAAAAATAATATGAACTTTTATATGTTTAAGGCACCATTTAGAGTTCCCATCAAAACGCCTTTAGTAGAACTTGAAGAGCGTGAAGTATTAATCGTTGAATGGCAAGATGTTGATGGTCATAATTATTACGGAGAGTGTAATGCATTTAAGACGGATTGGTATCATTTTGAAACAATAGAATCTATAAAAGAGGTATTAACGAATTGGTTTAAAAAGCATGAATTTGATCAAATAAACCATTATAAATTAAGCTGTCAATTAATAGATGAACTCAACGATTTTCCAAATGCGCGAAGTGTTATGTCTATGATTTTCTTTCAGAAGTTTCATGAATTACATGATGTTAAGGTTGAATATGGTGCTACTGTTAATCATGATATTGAAACATATTTCAAACAATATAATGGGCAATTACCTTCTAGAATTAAAATCAAATGGCATGACGATATTAAAAATGACATTGCGTTTTTAGAAAAAAATTATCCCAATATACAAAGAGCAATCGACGCTAATGGTGTATTAAGTCAAAACGAAATTTCTTTGTTGAACACATTTGAGCATCAGAATTTTATTTATATAGAGCAACCATTTCGTACATTTGATTCCTATTATGAATATCATAAGTCATTATCATTACCGATATTTATTGATGAGTCGGCATTAAATTTAGAACAAATTAAACAATTTAATGATTCTCAGATAATTGATGGGGTTGTTATTAAGCCTTCTCGAGTAGGTGGAATAGATAAAGCTTTAGAGATTATCGATTATTGTAAAGCGCATAACCTTAAATATGTAATAGGTGGTATGTATGAGTTTGGTTTGAGTGGTTATTTCACTGCTTATTTAGCTGAGCAAAGCAACTATCCTAGTGATATAACGCCAAGTGATTATTACTTCGTTGATGATATTGTTTTTGAGAAAGCTGTTTTAGAAAATAATAAAATTATATATTCACCGCCAAAAATAGACATAAATAAATTAATAAAATAAAGGCATATACGCGCATCAGTGCGTATATGCCTTTTAGATATTAGTGCTTATGGTCTTTCTTAGGTGGTACTGGATCGTATCCACCAGCATGGAATGGGTGACATTTTAATATTCTTTTCGTGCCTAGCCATGTTCCTTTTAAGACACCATACTCCGAAATAGCTTCTACAGCATAATTAGAACAAGTTGGTTGAAACCTGCACGTAGGTGGTGTCAGAGGTGATATATAGCGTTGATATAAGCGAATTAATTTAATGAATAATGTTTTCATAACAATGCTCCTATTTATAATGATTGTCAGTTAAATGTTTATATGGCTGAACATCAGTATTATTAAATTTATAAAACTGTGTTGTTTGTTTCATATGGATATTAATTGTTTCATTTTTGATTTTTCCAGTTGCTACAATATCGAACGTTAACTTTTTAGGTAACGTTTTATCTTCTTGGAATGTGAGATTGAATTTACCTTTTTTAATTTTTAAATCATTAATATTACTTAATGATTTTTGATCAACTAATGGTGATTGGTTAAATCCTAATTGATATAAATATTTCATGACGCTGTTCGTGCCTTCATATGAAAGTGTATTTTCATTAATAGAAATATCGTCTTCGATAGGTTTTAACAAACTTTGATTAAATGTAGTTAAATCAAACCAATCTTGGCCTATTTTTTGATAATAATCAATTTCTGCGTTTTGAGCACGATAATTTAAATATTTCGTCTTTGGTGATGATTGGATTTCATTTGAATTAATAAATACACTTTTATTCTGTGTATTAAATTGTTTCGTATTACTTGATTGCTCAACGTTAAATGCTAGTTTATCATGATGGTTCGTTCGTCCGTATGAATTTTGTTTTAACTGAGTCTTTTTATCTTGAAAATTTACTGTCGTCTCATTTTTAGATTTTATAGAGTGTGTATCCACATCTTTAATATTTTTTTGAAATGCTTCAATGGCATCACTACTATTTTTATAATAATTTTGACCTTGTGGACTACAACTTGCTAGAATAAGAGTAATTGTTAATACAAAGGTCGTTAAGGTTAACTTTTTCAATGTTTTCTACCTTTCTAATAAAATATATATACAGTTTATCACAATCTAAGAAAGAGGTCGTGTATCATGCGCTATAAAGATCCATATGGATTAAATGTAGATTTAGAATATAAAGAACGAGACGACGTGCAAAAAGCTAAACATGTTCTCGGTATACCTATTTACAAAGAAAATTATGTTTTGACACATCATAAAATTCGAGGAATAGAATTTCCTGGTGGGAAAGTAGAGTATAATGAGACGAATAAAGAAGCGATAGAGCGAGAGTTATACGAAGAAACAGGTGCCATTGCTAAAGAGATTACATTTATAGCATCATATATCGTTCATGATGAAATACCTTTTGATAAAGATGTATATTTTATTGAAATTGATTCTATTGAAGAAAAAGATGAGTACTATGAAACATATGGCCCAATCATCGTTAAAAATATTGATGATGTTATGGAACAAAAAAAGAGCTTTTTATTGAAAGATAAGGCAATATTAAAGTGCGTTGAAAGGGTGAATAAACTTGGATTTCTTAAGTAGAAAAAGAATGCCTGTCTTCTTTAATGATCACCTTACAGAAGAAGTAATATATGAAGTAGATCAGCTTAAATTAAGAGGACTACTCATGACACCACACATAGATGTTGAGCGAATCGTCGTGTATTTACGTGGGGGTAAAGGACAAGTGGGTAAAGTGAGACCAGCGAGAATGTCTCAATTTAAAAATGAAAACACTTTAGTATTTGCGCCATATTATCGGGGAAGCAACGGAAGTGAAGGTAGAGATCGTTTTTGTGGAGACGATTTAAATGATGTTGTTGTAGGTATAAATATATTAAAAGCGTTATATCCAGAAATACCGGTTCACATTGTAGGATTTTCTAGAGGTGGTATACAAGGTTTACTCACTTACCAATCAGTAAATGCAACGAGTTATATAATTTGGGGTGGGGTAACAGACTTGTTAATGATGTATGAAGAAAGAATTGATTTAAGAAATATGTTAAAAAGAATGATTGGACATCCAAAAAAGCAATCTGAAGAATATGAACAGAGAAATGCATTGAAACATATTCATAGTGATAGTCCGCCTATATTAATTGTCCATGGAGATCAAGATAAACAAGTTAATATTAATATGGCATATCATTTAGAAGAACATTTAAAAAAAGAACAAGTTAAATATAGAACGATTTATGAAAAAGGTGAAGGGCATGTTTTTAGGCCGAAAATAGAGCAACAAACATTGATTAAAATTAAAAATTGGATGTATGAATGCGAAAAATAAAAACATTTTTTAATCAAAAAGAAGCATATCACGCTATTTACTGAGTGAAATCAGTAGTGTGATATGCTTCTTTATTTGATGTTCTCATCTGTTTATTTAATGATTATAAGTAAATCCGCCTTCTTCTTGAATGTGTTCTGAAGATGCTCCGAACTTACTGAAGTTCTCTTTGAAGTCTTTAGCTAATTGTTTTGCTTTTTCATCGTATGCATCTGTTGATACCCATGTATTACGTGGATATAATACTTCTGAAGGTACGCCAGATACATGTTTTGGTATATTGAGACCGAATATATCATCTTTAATGAATTCAGAGTTTTTAATTTCTCCGCTTATTGCGCGACGAATCATTGAGCGTGTATGTTTTAAGTCCATTCTAGAACCTACGCCGTATTCGCCGCCAGTCCAACCAGTGTTTACTAAATAAACATCTACATCATGTTTGTCGATTAATTGACCGAGTAATTCAGCATATTCTGTTGCATGTAATGGTAAGAATGGTGAACCGAAACAAGTTGAGAATACAGGTTGTGGACTTGTTACGCCTCTTTCTGTACCTGCTAATTTAGATGTGAACCCACTTAAGAAGTGATACATCGCTTGTGATTTATTCAATTTTGATATAGGAGGTAAGACTCCGAAAGCATCTGCTGTTAAGAAGATAATCGTATTAGGATGACCAGCTATTGATGGTGTTACAATATTATCTATAAACTCAATTGGATAAGCTGCTCTAGTATTTTCTGTTAATGAAGTGTCGTCATAATCAACTGTACCACATGATTTAACGCCTACATTTTCTAATACTGTACCATATCGGATAGCATCATAAATTTGAGGTTCTTTTTCACGGCTGAGGCTTACAGTTTTGGCGTAGCAACCACCTTCAATGTTGAATACACCGTTTTCGTTCCAACCATGTTCGTCGTCTCCGATAAGTTTTCTGTTTGGGTCTGCAGATAAAGTTGTCTTTCCTGTTCCTGATAAACCGAAGAACAAAGCAACATCTTTATTATAGCCAACGTTTGCTGAGCAATGCATACTCATAATACCTTTTTTAGGTAATAAATAATTCATGACAGAGAAGATACCTTTTTTCATTTCACCAGCGTATTCTGTTCCACCAATTAATATCACGCGGTGTTTGAATGAAGTAATAATGAACGTTTCAGAATTTGTTCCATCCTTTTCTGGGTTCGCTTTAAATCCAGGAGCACTTATAACAGTGAAGTTAGGATTAATATTAAGTGCTTCTTCTTTCGTTTCTGGGCGAATAAACATGTTTTGGGCAAATAGGTTATGCCAAGGTAATTCATTGATTACACGTAAATCTAAACGTGAAGATTTATCTGCACCTGCATAGCCATTAAAGACATAAAGTTGTGATTTTTGGTTTAAATAGTCAATAACTTGATCATATAAATTTAAAAAGCTACTCTCTGAAATAGGTTGATTGACTGATCCCCAATCAATGTCTTGTTCAGTATCTGCTTCTTCAACAATGAATTTGTCTTTAGGTGAGCGTCCGGTATACTTTCCTGTTTCCATTCTGATAGCTCCAGATTCAGTTAGTACACCTTCGCCTGATTCTAGAATGTGTCTGTATAATTCAGTTCTAGAAAGTTGTTTGTGCGTAGTTTCTTTGTTAAGAAGATTAGAAAGTTCGATTGATTCTGTAATTGACTGTATTGCCATAAATGACGACCCCCATGTCTAATATTTAAATTGTAAGCATTTTCATGGAATTAGTATAACACATTAAAATATATAGTCTATACTAATCAGAAAATTTATTTAAAAAAATTATGACTTTTGAAATATATTCCGTTGCATTGACATAATCTGAAAACTCTAGTATCATCATTTTTGACGGATTCTCTTATCCTGAGTGGTGGAGGGACATGGACCCAATGAAACCCAGCAACCTCTTTCTATTTTGAAAGAAAGGTGCCAAACCGTTTGCAGACCAATATTGTCTGAACGATAAGAGCGAATGGACGAGTGTGCCTTCTCTCTATATGTTTATTGAGAGTGGGCACTTTTTATTTGCGCTGAGGAAGAGACCGTACAACTTTATTTAAAGGAGATTTTTTATGTTTAAGAATAGAAGACTCTTCACATCTGAATCAGTAACAGAAGGGCATCCAGATAAGATTGCGGATCAAATTTCTGACGCAATTTTGGACGAATTATTAAAAGGTGACCCTAAAGCTAGAGTCGCTTGCGAAACAACAGTAACAACAGGTATGGCACTAATTGCTGGTGAAATATCAACATCAACATATGTTGATATTCCAAAAGTAGTAAGACAAACTGTAAAAGATATAGGATATACGAGAGCGAAATATGGTTATGACTTTCAAACGATGGCAATTTTAACGGCTATTGATGAACAATCTCCAGATATAGCTCAAGGAGTAGATTGTGCTTTAGAAGATAGAGATGATTTAACAGATCATGAAATAGAATCTATTGGAGCAGGAGACCAAGGTCTTATGTTCGGGTATGCAACAAATGAAACTGAAACTTATATGCCTTTACCTGGTTATTTAGCACATCAATTAGCTAAAAGATTAACTGATGTACGTAAAGATGGTACGTTAGATTACTTACGTCCAGATGGTAAGACACAAGTGACAGTTGAATATGATGAGAATGAAAAACCTGTAAGAGTTGATACAATTGTTATTTCTTCACAACATCATGAAAAAATAGAGCTTGAAAAAATTCAACAAGATATTAAGGATCATGTAATTTACCCAATCGTTCCTAAAGAGTTGTTAGACGATGAAACTAAATTCTTTATTAATCCAACTGGTAGATTTGTTATTGGTGGACCACAAGGTGATGCAGGCTTAACTGGAAGAAAAATTATCGTAGATACATACGGCGGTTATGCAAGACATGGCGGTGGATGTTTCAGTGGTAAAGATCCAACAAAAGTTGATAGATCAGGCGCTTATGCAGCTCGTTATGTAGCGAAAAATATCGTTGCTAGTGGACTTGCAAATAAATGTGAAGTTCAATTAGCATATGCTATTGGTGTAGCACAGCCAGTTTCTATTTCAATAGAAACATTTGGTACTGGTAAAGTTGATGAAACAACTTTAGTGGAAAAAATAAGAGAAGTGTTTGATTTAAGACCTGCTGGAATTATTCAAATGTTAAACTTAAGACGACCAATTTATAAACAAACTGCAGCATATGGACATTTTGGAAGAACGGATGTTCAATTGCCATGGGAATCATTAGATAAAGTAGACTTATTAAAAGATTTACTTAAATAAGTTGTAAAAACTCTGTAAAAATCTTACCGATTTGTACAGAGTTTTTTATTGGTGTTTTAATTAATTTACCATTAAAGTGGGGAATAACTATTCAGATGTACGAAGTATTAAAAATAACATTACAATAATGGATATATTTAATGATAAATACTGAATTTATTTGTTTTTTTTACTATAATAGAAGTAATACTTATGAAAAGGAGCGATCTACAATTATGAGTCAATTAGAACCGATTCATTATGGATTAATCGCAGCAGTTATCATTGCGATATTATTTATTATATTATTCTTTGTTTCATTAAAACAAAAGAAAAAATCTTTGACTAAGATTCAAGAATCTCATAAACAACAAAACGAGTCGCTAAAATCTGAACACAAAGAGAAGTTAGATCATGAAAGAGTAGAGAATAAAAAGGTTCTAACTAAACAAAAAGAATCACATCAACAAGAAATTTCACAAAAAGAAAGAGAAATTGACTCATTAAAGTTATTTTCTAAGAATGAAGGGGAATATATAACTGATAGACATTTATTAGAGCTGAGAGATCAACTTGTCAATGAGCGTAGAATTAGACCTGAAGATATGCATATAATGGCTAATATCTTTTTACCGAAAGATCCTTTAGGTAAAGTGAGACAAATTGACCATTTAGTATTAACGAGAACAGGTATTTACGTAATTGACTCAAATCTAGTAAGTGGTCATATCTATCATGGTATTACCGAACAGCAGTTTAGTGATTTTCCAGTATTAGGACAAGTCTTTGAAACATTGGATTTAAATCCGAATAAAGAACAAACGTTATTACTAGAAAAACAATCAAATAATAAAACTGCAGCATTTCATTCATATACTAGTGAAGTTAAAGAAGTTGATGATACAACTGAAGAATTACAAAGACAACTTGAGCTTAAATATACACCAACACCAATCATCTACTTCCATCCTAATGAAGTGAGTGAAGCGACTATTAGCAATTACTCACAAGACCCTAACATTAAAGTGTTAGTAGGAGAAAAACAATTACAACATTTCTTTAATAAATTTGTTTTTCATGGCAGATTCCAGTATAGTGTGGAAGATCTTGAAAGAATTATGGATGAAATTGAAAAGTTTAATCCGTAATAACAAAGCGCTGCATAATATGTAGCGCTATTTTTTATATTATAAAAAGGTGGTTATAAAATGGGTAACGAAAAATTTGATGTTAAGAATCCTGCAACTGGTGAAGTGATTGAAACGTTAAGAAATAACAGTGAAGAAGAGATTAACGAAAAAATTGAACGTTCGCATAAAGCCTTTCAAACTTATAAGAAAAAACCGGCTCATGACAGAAGTGCTTTATTGTATAAATGGCATGAGTTAATTTTAGAAAATCAAAAAGAAATTGCTTTAATTATGACTCGAGAAAGTGGTAAACCTTTAAAAGAATCTATGGGTGAAGTTAAATATGCGACTGACTATATTTTATGGTTTGCGGAAGAAGCGAAACGCACTTACGGAAGAACGATACCTGAACATGTAGAAAATAAGAGATTAGTTGTAACGAGAGCGCCAGTTGGAGTAGTTGCAAGTATAACGCCATGGAATTTCCCGGCAGCAATGATGACTAGAAAAGCGGCACCAGCATTAGCAGCAGGTTGTACATTTATATGTAAACCTGCACAAGATACACCTCTTACAACTATGAAGCTAGTTGATTTAGCACATGAAGCGGGATTTGATAAAGATGTTATTCAATATGTGAATGGGTCAGGAAAAGAATTAGGTCAAATATTTACTAAGCATCCATTAATATCAAAAATCACGTACACGGGATCAACGCCAGTTGGTAAACAATTAATGGAGCAATCTAGTTCAACACTTAAAAAAATAACATTAGAGCTTGGTGGTCACGCACCATTGATTGTTCATGAAGATGCAGATATTGATAAAGCTGTTAAAGGAACTATAACTTCTAAATTTAGAAATGCTGGTCAAACGTGTGTCTGTGCAAACAGAATTTATGTTCACGAATCCGTAAAAGAGGCGTTTGAAGAAGCTTTAAAAACAGAAGTAAGCAAATTAAAAGTAGGTAACGGTCAAGATGAGTCAACAGATATTGGACCCGTTATTAATGCGGATGGCTTTGAAAAAATACAATCACATATAGAAGATGCAACAAGTAAAGGTGCACGTATTGTAACGGGCGGAACAAGTTATAAAGACGGTGGTTATTATGTTACACCTACTGTACTAGCAGACGTAACAGATGATATGAAAATTATGGTAGAAGAAACATTTGGACCTGTAGCACCAATTCAAACTTATAAAGAAATTGATGAGGTCATTGAAAAAGCTAATGATACACCATTTGGTCTTGCAGCGTATTTCTTTACAGAAAACTATCGTATTGGTATACAATTGTATGAGAACTTAGATTATGGTGTAATTGGTTGGAACGATGGAGGTCCAAGTGCAGCTCATATACCGTTTGGTGGCATGAAAGAAAGTGGTTTTGGTAGAGAAGGTGGCTCTGAAGGTATTGAACCGTATCTTGAGACAAAGGTTGTTTCAATATTAATTTAAGTTTCTAAGAAAAAAACAGGAGGCAATACAATGACACAGAAATTAGTTGAGTTATACAACGGCAATACGATACCAGCGCTAGGATTAGGTACGTTTAGAGTAGAAAATAATGATGAGTGTCGAGAAGCGGTCAAACATGCAATCATCAGCGGCTATACACATATAGATACTGCTCAAATATACAATAACGAAGAAAAAGTAGGGCAAGGTATTAAAGAGGGCTTAGAAGAATCAGGCTTAAAAAGAGAAGATTTATTTATTACAACTAAACTTTGGATGTCTGATTATGGTAGAGAAAATGTTCAATTAGCATATGAAGCATCATTAAAAAGATTAGGATTAGATTATGTTGATTTATATTTAATTCATTGGCCTGGTCAAGACACAGCATTAATTTCTGAAACTTGGAAAGCGATGGAAGACTTATATAACGAAGGCAAAATTAAAAATATTGGCGTTAGTAATTTTCATGTAAATCATTTAGAAGAATTGTTGAAACAAGCTTCTATCAAACCAGTTATTAATCAAATAGAATGCCATCCTTATTTAATTCAAAAAGATTTAAGAGCTTATTTAGAAGCACAAAAGATCGTTGCGCAATCTTGGTCTCCGCTCATGAATGGTCAAATTTTAGAAGACGAAGTTGTTAAAGAAATTGCAAATGAATTAGGTAAAACACCTGCACAAGTCATTATAAGATGGAATATTGATGAGAACATAGTCGTGATTCCAAAATCAGTTACACCATCTCGTATAGAAGAAAATTTAAATGTATTTGATTTTGAATTATCAGATAGTCAATTATCAAGATTGAATGCATTAAATAAAGATGAAAGAATAGGTCCAGATCCAGAAACATTTTCAGCAGAATAAAAGAAGCACTAAAATTAGTTTCTATAAAAAAGCGTCTGGGACATAAATGTCCTAAACTATAATGATTTTGTAAAGTGCATGCTTGCCTGGGGGTATGGCTCGAGCCTGTAGTCTCTCGCTCATACTATTCCCCATGGCGTCAGCACTTTACAAAATCAGAAATATAAAATCACCCAATC
>CABFOD010000417.1_pt1 | contig 13324 bp, 12 predicted proteins | sample 3521941 | NCBI WGS metagenome assembly CABFOD01 (sample SAMEA5312449, study PRJEB27640) | indoor metagenome | biome: indoor environment; feature: uncontrolled; material: polymer tiles stone | place: Germany | collected 2014-07-07
GAACTTAAAGCATACAGTTACAACCGTGACCATGTTATGAATGCAAGTGTAGAGTTTGATGTAGAAACATTAAGTCCGACGTATCGTTTGTTGATGGGTATTCCAGGTAAGAGTAACGCTTTCGATATCGCTAAAAAACTAGGACTTGATCTTTCAATTATCAAAGAAGCACGTCAAATGATCAATATGGATAATAAAGAAATCGATAATATGATTGCCTCATTAGAGAAGAATGCAAAGCAAATTGAAGATGATAGAGCGCTGACTGAAACATTAAAGATTGAAGCTCAGAACCTACACAAAGATTTAAATAAGGCATTCTCAAGTTACGAAAAACAAAAAGAAAACTTAATTGAAAATGCAAAGCAGCAGGCGAATGATATCGTTAAAAAAGCCGAAAAAGAAGCGGATGATTTATTAAAGCAACTGCGTAATCTAAAATCAAATGCGGATATTAAAGAGAATGAGTTGATAGAACAACGTTCAAAATTATCAGGTATGTATCACGAAACAAAGATTAAACAAAATAAAAAGTCGACTAAAGATGAAGTCATTACAAAAGGTGATCATGTAAAAGTTTTAAGCTATGGTCAAAAAGGTGTTATCTTAGATGTTGATGGTGAAGAAGCTGTAGTTCAGATGGGGATTATCAAGATGAAACTGCCATTAAATGAACTTGAAAAAGAAGCGCCGCCAAAACAAGAGAATCACCGCGTTGTACCACGTGCTAATCGTCAAACGATAAAAATGGAACTGGATCTTCGTGGTGAACGTTATGAAGATGCATTGTATAAAGTTGAACAGTATTTAGATCAGGCGATTCTATCAAATTATGAACAAGTGACGATTATTCACGGGAAAGGCACAGGCGCATTGCAAAAAGGTGTACAGCAATATTTAAAGAAATCTAAAGCTGTGAAATCATTTAGAGGTGGAATGCCTTCTGAAGGTGGCTTTGGTGTAACTGTAGTAGAGTTAAAATAATACAATGTGAGGCGATTGATTTGGATAACTTTGATATGTATAAACTTGCAAAAGTATTGATTGTTGTATCAATTTTAATGTTAATTGCGGGTGTCATATATTTATTTATTGCATTATAGGGTATAACTATAATAGAGTGAGCAAAAGTAGTGACCAACGAATTTTAATTTGCTATACTCCATTTATATTAATCAGAAATATTAGGAGGAAATTATATTATGGCTATTATTAAAGGAACTGATACAAACTTTGAAGAAAACATTAAAGAAGGTGTAACATTAGTAGACTTCTGGGCACCTTGGTGTGGACCTTGTAAAATGATCGCACCCGTTTTAGAAGATTTAGCGAAAGACGTTGAAGGTAAAGCAAACATCGTTAAAGTTGATGTTGATGAGAACCAGGAAACTGCTGCTAAATTTGAAGTTATGAGTATCCCAACGCTTATCGTATTCAAAGACGGTCAAGCAGTTGATAAAGTTGTTGGTTTCCAACCAAAAGAACAATTACAAGCTGTTTTAGAAAAACATTACTAAGATTAAGCTAAAAAATAATATTTTTAAGAGTGAAATCTTTTGATTTTGCTCTTTTTATTTTGGTGTGTTTTACTAGTGTTAAGTAAAGAAATGTGGTGAATATTATGGAGGATTATGAATTAAATATCAAACGTAAACTAGCAGTACTGCCGAATGAACCAGGTTGTTATCAGATGAAAGATAAGAATGGCCAAGTCATCTATGTCGGTAAAGCAAAAAATTTACGTAACCGTGTACGCTCTTATTTTTCCGGTGCACATGATGAAAAGACAACACGTCTCGTGTCAGAAATACGAGATTTTGAATTTATCGTAACGAATACAGAGATTGAATCGCTATTATTAGAATTGACACTTATAAAGAAGTATTATCCGAGGTTTAATATTTTGTTAAAGGATGATAAAAGTTATCCTTTTATTAAAATTACGAACGAGAAACATCCAAGATTGTTAGTTACACGTACGGTAAAAAAAAATAGTGGTAAATATTTTGGACCTTATCCCAATGCTTATGCTGCACATGAAACTAAAAAATTATTAGACCGTATTATTCCACTACGTAAATGTAATCATCTACCGGATAAATTATGTTTATATTATCATATCGGACAATGTTTAGGACCATGTGTATATAATGTTGAAGAACAGCAGTATCGACATTACATTCAGGTTGTGACGGATTTTTTAAATGGTCAAGATACAGCAATTATTGATGACTTACGTGCAAAAATGAATGAACGTGCTGAAAATCTTCAGTTTGAAGAAGCAAAAGAATATCGAGACTTAATCTCTCATGTTGAGTCACTCATGTTTAAACAAAAGATGATGACGAGTGATATGACAACTAGAGACGTTTTCGGATATGCGGTTGACAAAGGTTGGATGTGCATACAGGTATTCTTTATTCGCCAGGGTAATCTCATAGAAAGAAAAGTGACGATGATTCCGTTGATTGATGATTCAAAGTCACATTTTTACAATTTTATCGGACAGTTTTATGGTTTAGCCGAAAATTTACTGCCGGCTGAAGTGCATGTACCTACTGGACTGGACGTAAATATGATTAAGTCAGTTGTAGATACAAAAGTCATTCAACCTCAGCGTGGTAAGAAAAAAGAGATGGTGGATCTTGCAGTTAAAAATGCGAAGATTGCTTTGTCAAATAAGTTTGAGATCATTGAACGTGACGAAGAAAGAACTGTAAAAGCGATTGAAGAACTTGGTAATGCAATGGGTATTGAAACACCGGTCCGTATTGAAGCCTTTGATAACTCAAATATTCAAGGTGTCGATCCAGTGGCTGCAATGGTATGTTTTGTTGATGGTAAACCAAGTAAACGGGATTATAGAAAATATAAAATCAAGACTGTAACAGGACCAGATGATTATGAAAGTATGAGAGAAGTCGTTCGTCGCCGTTATTCACGCGTGCTAAGAGAAAATTTACCCTTACCAGACTTAATCGTTGTCGATGGTGGTAAAGGGCATATGAGCAGTGTTATCGATGTGCTTGTTAACGAATTAAATCTAGATATTCCAGTTGCAGGTTTGAAGAAGAATGACAAACATATGACTGCTGAATTACTATACGGTGAAGACTTTGATATCATTCCATTAAATAAAAAGAGTCAAAGCTTCTACTTACTACAACGTATTCAGGATGAAGTCCATCGCTTTGCAATTACCTTCCATAGAAACACACGTAGAAAAACAGGTTTATCTTCACAACTAGATGCGATTGAAGGTATAGGTCCAAAGAGAAAACTAATGCTAATGAAACATTTCGGTTCAGTGCGTCGTATAAAAGAAGCATCCATTGAAGAAATAAATCAAATCGGAGTGCCTATTAAACTAGCGACAGAAATACACAATACTTTAAATTCAGAGCAGGAAAACGTTGAACATCACAGTGAATAATAAAGAATAATATTAAATTAAAATGTTTGTGAAATTACTTAATTGAGAATCATTTTCATACCCCACAGAACGTTAAAGAGTGGTACAATGATGATGAAAATTAAATTTCACAAACTTTTTTTTATACGAAATTGTAATCGGTTTCTTGATTTACCGTTTGAACAGGCGTATTATTGAATTTGTGAATTTACTTAAAAAGATGTGTAGGGGGGACTTCACTTGGCAAGCTCAGAAAAATCATTTGCATTACGTAGGTTACATTCTTTACTTGGTGTGATTCCATTAGGTGTATTCTTAATTCAGCACTTAGTGATCAACCACTTTGCAGTAAACAGTCCGGAAGCTTTTAATAATGCTTCAGACTTTATGTGGAATTTACCATTTAAGATTGTATTAGAAACACTTGTTATTTATTTACCAATTTTATTCCATGCAATCTATGGTGTGTATATCGCATTTACTTCTAAAAATAATGTGACACATTATTCGACGTTTAGAAACTGGATGTTCTTGTTACAACGTATTACAGGTATTATCGCTTTTATCTTTATCGCGATTCACGTTTGGCAGACACGTGTTCAGGCAGCATTAGGACATCACATTAATTACGATATGATGGCTGATTTATTCAATAGTCCAATTAATGTTATTGGATACGTTATTGGTATTGTAAGTGTTATCTTCCACTTCTCAAATGGATTATGGTCATTTGCAGTAAGTTGGGGTATCACACAGTCAGATCGTTCACAAAAAATTATGGCTTATGTGTCATTAGGTGCATTTTTAGTCATTACTTTCATCGGATTACGCGCGTTATTTGCATTTATGTAGGATAAGAAATTTAAGGGAGTGACAATATAATGGCAAAAAGTAATATCATTGTTGTCGGCGGTGGATTAGCCGGATTAATGGCAACAATTAAAGCAGCAGAGGCAGGTACAAGTGTTGATCTTTTCTCATTAGTACCCGTTAAACGTTCTCACTCAGTGTGTGCACAAGGCGGTATTAATGGTGCAGTAAATACGAAAGGCGAAGGTGACTCACCTTTAATTCACTTTGATGATACAGTATATGGTGGAGATTTCTTAGCAAACCAACCACCTGTTAAAGCGATGACAGCAGCAGCGCCTGGTATCATCCATTTATTAGACCGTATGGGTGTTATGTTCAACAGAACACCCGAAGGATTACTTGATTTCCGTCGTTTCGGTGGAACGTTATATCACCGTACAGCATTTGCTGGTGCGACAACAGGACAACAATTATTATATGCATTAGACGAGCAGGTACGTAAATTTGAAGTCGAAGGTTTAGTTACGAAGTATGAAGGATGGGAATTCTTGGGCGCAGTTATTGATGACGAAGGCGCTGCACGTGGTATCGTTGCTCAAAACTTAACAACTTCTGAAATTAAATCATTTGGTTCAGATGCAGTTATTATGGCGACTGGTGGTCCTGGTATTATCTTTGGTAAGTCTACAAACTCTATGATTAATACAGGATCTGCAGCTTCTGTTGTCTATCAACAAGGTGCAATCTATGCCAATGGTGAATTCATTCAAATTCACCCGACAGCAATTCCTGGTGATGATAAATTACGTTTAATGAGTGAATCAGCACGTGGTGAAGGTGGTCGTGTTTGGACTTATAAAGACGGTAAACCTTGGTACTTCTTAGAAGAGAAATATCCTGACTATGGTAACTTAGTACCTCGTGATATCGCAACGCGTGAAATCTTTGACGTATGTGTGAACCAAAAATTAGGTATCAATGGTGAGAACATGGTATACCTTGATTTAAGTCATAAAGATGCACATGAATTAGACGTTAAATTAGGTGGAATCATCGAAATTTACGAAAAATTCACTGGTGATGACCCTCGTAAAGTGCCGATGAAGATTTTCCCTGCAGTGCATTATTCAATGGGTGGAATCTGGGTAGATTACGATCAGATGACGAACATTCCAGGATTATTTGCAGCAGGTGAATGTGATTACTCTCAACACGGTGGTAACCGTCTAGGTGCGAACTCTTTATTATCTGCAATATACGGCGGTATGGTAGCAGGTCCAAATGCTATTAAATATATTAAAGCGCTAGATAAATCATATACAGATTTACCGGATGATATTTATACACGTAAAGTTGAAGAAGAGCAACGACGTTTCGATGCTTTATTAAATATGAAAGGTTCTGAGAATGCATATAAACTGCATAAAGAACTTGGTGAAATTATGACAGCAAACGTAACAGTTGTACGTCATAATGACCGATTATTAGAAACAGATAAGAAAATTGTAGAATTAATGGAACGTTACCATGATATTGATATGGAAGACACTGCGTTATGGAGTAACCAGGCAGTATTCTTTACACGTCAATTATGGAACATGTTAGTGTTAGCACGCGTTATGACAATTGGTGCGTATAATCGTAATGAATCACGTGGTGCACATTACAAACCTGAATTCCCTGAACGTAATGACGAAGAATGGTTAAAAACAACGATGGCTAAGTTTAAAGGCGCTAAAGAAGCACCTGAATTCTACTATGAGCCAGTTGATGTTAGCTTAATCCCACCACGTGTACGTGACTATTCTAAGAAGTCAAAAGGAGGTAAATAATCATGGCAGAAAAAACGATTAAACTGATTATTACACGTCAAAAAGATCAAAATTCTAAGCCTTATGATGAAACATTTGTGATTCCTTACCGTCCAAATATGAACGTTATTGCTGCGTTGATGGAAATTCAACGTAATCCAGTAAATGAACGTGGTGAAAAAACGACACCTGTAACATGGGATATGAACTGTCTTGAAGAAGTTTGTGGCGCATGTTCAATGGTAGTCAACGGAAAAGCACGTCAATCTTGTTCAACAATTATTGATACATTAGAGCAACCAATTCGTTTAGCACCTATGGCAACATTCCCTGTTATTCGTGACTTACAAGTTGATCGTACGAAAATGTTCGATAACTTAAAACGTGTTAAAGCATGGGTTCCAATTGATGGGACATATGACTTAGGACCAGGACCACGTATGCCAGAGAAGAAACGTCAGACAGCATACGAGTTATCAAAATGTATGACATGTGGTGTATGTTTAGAAGTATGTCCGAACGTGAATGCTAATTCGAAATTTATGGGTGCACAAGCTATTTCACAAGTACGTTTATTCAACCTACATCCAACAGGTAGCATGAATAAGGATGAAAGACTCCATGCGTTAATGGAAGAAGGCGGATTAGCAGAATGTGGTAACTCACAAAACTGTGTCAGAAGCTGTCCAAAAGGCATTCCTTTAACAACGTCAATCGCTGCGATGAACCGTGAAGCAACATTCCAGATGTTCAAATCGTTCTTTGGTTCAGATCATCAGGTAAACTAAGAGGCTATCTGCAAAGCGTTAAGTCTCAAGTAAACTGGAAACAAACACAAGAAATCGATCTTTGATTTTAGGGTATTTTCGTTTTTGTCGAGAGGGCTGAAAGTGAGATGCCGTTTCAGAAAAGAGGCTATCGAACTTGCGTTTTGCCCTTATAAAAGGTTTTGAGATTCTTCTATCTCAAAACCTTTTTTTATTTGTACATTATTTGATATGATAAGTTTAAAGGTGAATAGAGGTGTAGCGCAGTGGATCAATCAATCGTCACATTAGAATATGAGTTAAGATGGCTAGCTGAAATTATAAAAAATGAAGGCCGTAGTGAATTGAAAAAACACGAAATTACAGAAACGCAGTTTATTGCAATTCAGTGGATTAAAGAAGCAAGTCCCTTAAATATCGGAACACTAGCAAAACACATGAATTTAGCAGTTTCATCCACTTCCGAACTTGTTGATGCGCTTAGTAACAATGGATTTGCAGAGCGTGTTAAACAAACTGATGATAAACGTAAAGTAAGTATTCAACTTACTGAAAAAGGTGAATCGGTAATCGAAGCGGTTATCATTAAAAGACAAAATTTTTTGAAGAAGATTGTAGAAGAGAGTATGATTGATACAATACCAATATTTAAGGAACAAATACATAAGTTGTACAGTGCAACAGAAGAAGGTGGAAAGTAGTGTCAGCTCCAATTGGTGTAATTGATTCTGGCGTAGGTGGTTTGACAGTGGCTAAAGAAATTATGCGTCAGCTGCCAAATGAATCAATTTGTTATTTAGGTGATGTCAGTCGTTGTCCTTATGGACCAAGACCTCCTGAGCAAGTGAAAGATTTTACCATTCAACTTGCTGAATTTCTATTAACGAAACATATAAAGATGCTCGTAATTGCATGTAATACAGCGACTGCTGTGGCTTTAGAACCATTGCAGAAAATGCTTTCTATACCTGTAATCGGTGTAATAGAACCAGGCGCACGTACTGCAATCATGACGACAACAAACAATCATGTGCTTGTACTAGGTACTGAGGGGACAATTAAGTCAGAAGCGTATCGTGATAAGATAAAATCCATCAATCCTAAAATAGAAGTCAATGGTGTAAGTTGTCCGGACTTTGTGCCATTAGTTGAGCAGGTAAGATATAAAGATCCTACAATATCGAATATCGTCATTCATAAATCATTGCGCAATTGGCGTAATGATAAGAGTGATACAGTTATCTTAGGGTGTACACATTATCCGTTATTACAAGATTATATTGAAAAGTATTTTGAAGGTGAAAAGAAAGTAATTTCATCTGGATTAGAAACGGCGAGGGAAGTAAGTGCATTACTTACATTTAGTCAGGAACATGCGAAATATAATGAAACGCCACATCATGAATTTTATGTTAATGGGCCAACTGAGAAATTCGCCCGTATCGCTAAAGAATGGTTAAACGATGAAAACTTAAAAATACAATCAATACATTTGGAGGATATATGAAAGATATCGTAATCGCAACTGGTAATCAAGGCAAAATCAATGATTTTAAACATATCTTTAAAGACTATAATGTTGTAGGTATAAAAAGTTTGATTCCAGACTTCGATGTAGAAGAAACGGGAACAACATTTGAAGAAAATGCTGCGTTGAAGTCAGAATACGGAGCAAAAGTGTTAAATAAAATTGTTATTAGTGATGACTCAGGATTAGAAGTTGATGCACTTGATAATGCACCTGGCGTGTATTCAGCGCGTTATTCAGGGGAAGATGCTACTGATGAGAAGAATCTTGAGCTTGTGCTTAAAAATATGCAGGATATAGATGAACGTCAGGCAAGATTTGTATGTGTGATTGCAGTCAGTATACCCGGCAAAGAGACACGCACCTTCCGAGGCGAAGTAGAAGGAGAATTACTACATGAACCTAAAGGTGAAAATGGATTTGGTTATGATCCGATATTTTATGTTGAAATTAAAGGTAAGACGACAGCAGAAATGACTGGAGAAGAAAAAGCACAAATCTCACATAGAGGTAAAGCAATACAAAAAATGCTGGAATCTGGCATAATTGAGGAGGCGTAATGATGAAATGGGTTGTTGTGAGTGATAATCATTCCATGAAAAATATATTAACCGATATTGTATCAATTCATGATGATGCAGATGTCTATATTCATCTTGGTGATTCAGAATTTGATTATAATGATGTTGAATTAAAGCCTTATATTAAAATAAAAGGAAACTGTGATTACGGAAAGGATTTTCATGATACATTTGAATTACAGCAAAATGATATTAATGCATTTTTAACGCATGGACATCTTTATCAAGTTGGTAATGGACGTGAACGTTTAGCGAGTGTTGCACGTGATGCAGATTGTCAAATCGCTTTGTATGGTCACCTGCATGTAAAACGTGTTGAAGTCGTTGAAGGTGTAGTATGTATTAATCCAGGTTCTATTGCACAGTCAAGAAGTCAGGAAGAAGAAACATATGCTGTTTTAACTTTTGATGAAAGTGATCAAATGGTTACTTTCTATAATCAGCAGCATGAGATTGTTGGTAAAGAGATATTAATTTTTTAGAGTGTCAATTGAACGATTAAAATTAAGATAACAGTGATGCTATCTTAATTTTTGTTGTGATATTAGAATAAATGTGTAAATATACTTTATTTATTATGGTTATAAATTAATTTCCTTACTAAATGTTATTGACTTTATAGTCTGAAATTGATTATAATTAATCTTGTCTTAAAAAATTAAGTCCTGGTAGCTCAGCTGGATAGAGCAACGGCCTTCTAAGCCGTCGGTCGGGGGTTCGAATCCCTCCCAGGACGCTAAAAAACCGCTAATTCATTTAGCGGTTTTCTTTTTGTATTTTTTTAAATACATTACTGATACTGTCTTCAAAAACGATGGCATCTTCTCTTACAGATCTCAGTGGTATTTTATTGATTACAACGAGATATTTGCCATGAAACAAATCTACAAACCCAGCTGCTGGATAAACTGAAAGAGAAGTTCCGGCAACGATCAGCATATCTGCTGAACTGATTGCCTGAATTGCACTTTCTATCGTATTAGCATCTAGCGCTTCTTCATACATAACGATGTCAGGACGTACGATGCCACCATCTTTAGGACATCTTGGTATACCCTGCTCATCCAAAGTAAGATCTTCTAGTGAATAATTTTCGTTGCATGCTAAGCAATAGTTATTGATCACTGTCCCGTGTAATTCAAGCACTTTTGATGAACCTGCGAGTTGGTGTAATCCATCGATATTTTGAGTGACGACAGTTACGTCTTTACCGCTATCTTCAAGTGTTCGGAGGAAAGTATGTGCAAGGTTCGGTTGTGCATCAGCATATACTAATTTATCGAAGTGAAAATCAAAGTATTGTTTAGGGTATCGTTTAAAGAATGAATGAGAAATAATTTGTTCAGGTGAAAATTCTGAATTAGTTTCCTGCATAAATATTCCATTAGCAGATCTGAAGTCTGGTATGCCACTTTCAGTTGATACGCCAGCTCCTCCGAAGAAAACGATTTTTTTACTATCATTTAATGCTTGTTTAAATTGTTGGATACGCATTATTCTTCTCCTTTCGTCAATATATTAAGTTTATCATGACGCGTCATTGTGCTCAATTTTGCAACTTTGTATGAATTCAGATATAATCAACATTTGTGAGTTTAGTAATCGTTTCGAAATGTTATCTCATTATAATAGGAATAAATATATTTGAGTTAGCATAGAAATTTGGTTAAAATTTAACTAAGACAGATTTAAGGAGTATTGTATGAATAAATTTGATGAACAAATAATAGTGGTGAATCGTGAAACCATCTTTAATCATGAGAAAAATCATTTTAATGGCTTTATTTCTATAGAAGATCAAAAGGCGTTAGAAATTTATGAAACACTATCTAAATACGAAGTGAAACGTCGCGGTGATATGGAAGAGGATCCTTCATATAAACAATTGATTTCATATTGTATCCTCGAAAATGAAAACGATGAGATATTAGTATATGAACGTTTAACAGGTGGTGGTGAAGCGCGTCTTCATGGATTAAGCTCAATTGGTATCGGCGGTCATATGAATCAGCTAGATGATACTCAGATTGAAGGGGTGTTACTAGATAATGCTGCACGTGAATTAGAAGAAGAAGTAGGCGTTAAAGATGTTAACCCACTAAATTTAAATTTAATCGGTTTTATTAACGATGATGACAATGAAGTAGGCCGTGTACATATCGGTTTAGTACTTAAACTAAAGGTTAAGGCGTCTGAAGTTTATGTGAATGAAACAGATACTTTAAAGATAGAATGGAAACCGGAAAATACTTTAATGCAGGGTGCTGAATATGAATCATGGTCACGCATTATAATAGAATCTATATATAATGTAGGTCATTAGTATGTCTGATATTATTATCTTTCCGAAGTTGCAAGGAAATTTAATGAAACAGATAAAAGCAGCAATGAAGCGTGCAGATTATGAAACAGCATATGATTTATTCAATGATTATGAAAAGCATTTCGAGTTAACTGAAGACGAGCATCTTATAAAACTGGATTGTCTTTATCAGTTAGAGAGTTTCCTTGAATTACGTGAAGAATCTAGTATATTGCTTAATCAAGGTCATTACGCATATTCAACAATTGTTCCATATTTTATAGAAAGTTTATTAAAATTGAAACAATATAAAACGGTGATTGAGTTAATTGAAGGGCTGCGTAGTGAAGATGTTGATCACAAACTGATAGTGTCGCTTATGCCTTTTTATGATGAGGCGAATCATCAGTTGAATAAAAGAAATGATGCACATTTAAAGTTTATACAGACTTTTAAAGATAATGATTACAATAAGCAACTGGAATTGATCATGGAATTAATAGAATCTGAAGATTTCCGTTTTCAGTTGAGCTTTGTTCAGCTGTTAGAATATAATGAAATACATCCTGTAATTAGCAGTATGATGATAGAGTATTTATTGTTATCAAACTTTAAGGGTGAAGTTAAATTTTCTAAGCTTAATATTGATACTAGAGTCAATATTTCGAATTTAAACACGATGGTCCATTCATCATTCATGTCTGAAGTTGTTGGTGAAGTTAAAGCATACTATGAGAACAATAGTCCGAATATCGTTGAAGTTATTGTAGAAACGATGAAATTACACAATGCTGTGATGCATCCAATTCATTTTCAGACATATTTTAATAGCAATTCACAAACTGTGGCCGATGCATATATAGTGATGTTTAGTAGACTATTTAATATTGAAGACAGTTCGATAGAGTTGTCTGATACACAAGTTGAAGATATAATTGAAGCTATTAATTTACTGGAAAATTATAATATGATACATGAATAGATATATAGATAGATGTAAGTATTATTATGCTATTGATAAAAAAATATAAAAAATGATATTATAATTTGTAATTTCAGCTAAAAATGTTGAAGCAAGATGGTTATATGCTATAATTAATGAGTTGAAAAAATTTTAGAAAAACGTGGAGGAATTACACATGTCAGCAAAATGGGAAAAACAAGAAGGTAATGAAGGATTATTAACAGTAACAGTTCCTGAAGAGGAAGTTAAAGCTGGATTAGATAAAGCATTCGCTAAAGTTGTTAAACAAGTTAACGTACCAGGTTTCCGTAAAGGAAAAATGCCTCGTCAAATGTTCGAACAACGTTTCGGTGTTGAATCATTATTCCAGGATGCATTAGATATCATCTTACCGGATGCATATGCTAACGCAATCGATGAAGTAGGTATAAACCCAGTCGATCGTCCTGAAATTGATGTAGAACAAATGGAAAAAGGTAAAGAATTAATCTTTACTGCTAAAGTTACTGTAGAACCTGAAGTTGAATTAGGTGATTATAAAGGTCTTGAAGTAGAAAAATTTGAGGCTGAAGTAACTGAAGAAGAATTAAACGAAGCGATCAATGCTGATTTAGCACGTAAAGCTGAATTAGTTGTTAAAGAAGAAGGCGAAGTTGCTGAAGGCGACGTTGTTAACTTAGACTTTGATGGTTATGTTAATGAAGAAGCATTTGAAGGCGGAAAAGCTGAAGGATACGATTTAGAAATCGGTTCAGGTCAATTTATTCCTGGATTCGAAGAGCAATTAGTTGGAATGAAAGTTGGCGATGAAAAAGACGTTAACGTTACATTCCCTGAAGAATACCATGCTGAAGAATTAGCAGGTAAAGAAGCTGCATTTAAAGTGAAGATCAACGAAGTTAAATCTAAAGAAGTACCTGAATTAGACGATGAAATGGCTAAAGAATTAGATGAGTCAGTTGATTCAGTTGATGCTTACAAAACTAAATATAAAGCAGATTTAGAAGAACAAAAGAAATTACAAGCTGAAAACGATACGAAAGAAAGCTTAGTAATGCAAGCAGTTGAAAATGCTAAAGTAGATATCCCTGAAGCAATGATCAACACAGAATTAGATCGTATGATGCAAGAATTTGAACAACGTAT